>OIXU01000239.1_pt1 | contig 19576 bp, 16 predicted proteins | sample 1587921 | NCBI WGS metagenome assembly OIXU01 (sample SAMN03283238) | human gut metagenome | biome: human-associated habitat; material: feces | host: Homo sapiens | place: Peru | collected 2012
GTGCTCGCGTTCATGAACGAGGCCGCCGGCACATCCGTCTCAGCCACCGCTTCCGCCGGACGCGCCGACGCCTATTCAATCCGCTGCGTCAAAGAGTAGTGGAGTCGGACATTGTCGCCTTGCCTGGAGGTTGGCTTATTCCATGAACCTGATCATGTCCTCACGTCTTGGCTTGGCCTCCGGAGTTTCGTCCGGGTAGCCAAGGCAATGCACTAGAGCAGTTTATGGCCTTTTGAGAAAGCCATCCGTTCGAGATAGGGCTTGGCGGATGGCGAATCGAGGAACCGATGTACGGCGCTTCCACGGCGTGTCGTAGCTGTGACCATTGTCGATAAGGATTATGGTTCTGATCATGGGGAGCAGAGCCGCCCTCCGGCGTCATGGTCAGGTCGGTGTACGCCCAGAACGTATACAGCCTTCCGGTGGAATCGTAGTCCGGATCCATGTTGACAAGCTCGTAGTCATAGAGCGTGCCGTTGATCTTCACCTGGGTATCGGTGGTAAAATAATAGCCTTTTTCTGCCTTAAAATACAGAATATACTGATAGGTCTCGCCGCTTTCAAAGGCAGTGATGTGCTTTTCGTAGGCATCATCAAAGAATTTAGCGGAGTTTACGCCTGCGCCGTCCTTCGTCTCCCAGCATTCAAACTGGTAAATATAGGGAGCGTTTTTGGGCGTCTTGCCGGTAAAGACGGGCTTATCGCCGTCCTTGAAAGCAATGGTTGCGCCCACGATCTCGATAACGTCGATCTTCTGCTCCGGCACTGTCGGCGTCGGTGTCATCGTCAAAACATTGCTGAACCAAATGGTCTCGCCGTTATCGTCCACGCTGATCTGCTCGGGCGTCAGCGTGATCTCCTTGCCGTTGATATAGAGCTTTGTGTTCTGATCGAAGCGGTAGCCCTCTTCCATGCCCAAATCGGAAATTTTGAAATATACGCTATAGGTGTAGCTCTTTTCGGCTTCAAACTCCGTAATGAGCTTGCCGTTGTAACGATTGTTCCAGAAATCGCTGGAAGTAATGCCGTAGCCGCTGCCGTCATTGGCATCCCAACGCTGGTGATCGGTGTCAACGAAAGGATCACCGACGCCGGTGCTGAAACGCGGTTCATCTCCGGCATCAAATTCGATATAGGCGTCAAGCCGAATCGCTTCGACCGTCTGCCCGGGGCGAAGCTCCGCTCCGTAGGTAATGAGGCAGGTCTTGCCGTCATCCAGCACATTGACCCAGGAGCCGAAGGGCAGCGCCTGCCCGTTCAGTGTAACATTTTCATTCGTCAAATTGCTGTCGAAGATATAGCCGTCCTTGGCCTGAAGCCGCACGGAATATTGATACCGTCCGCCCTTTTCAAAAGAGGCGAAACGACTGTCGCTGTCCGAATAGTAGCTCTCATCGGAATACCAATAGGCAGCGGTGGTGATGGTGTCGTCGGCGTCCTTTACCCGCTTGCCCCAGGATTCATAGAGAATGTCATATTGCTCCCGATCGGCGGCGGCTACCTGCGCCGTGGTCTGCGGGGTCTCGCTCTGCTGATAGTTGAGCTTCACATTCTCCACGGCGACACCGGTGATGGTGGGCAGCACCGTGGCCTCGGCGATCACCACGGGGGTGGTGCCCAGCTGGCGGTGGCTGCTATCCGCGCCGGTCTCCGCCATGCCGTCGCCGATGGTCAGAGTGCCCTCGATCAGCAGCGCCGTGTTTCCGGCAAAGCCGGTGTCGAGAATGGTGGTGCCGCCGGTGAAGGTGGCCGTGTTGAACTCATAAGGCAACCGCACTAGGATCCCCACATCGTTGTAGTCTTCGTCCTTGGGCAAAACCATCGGCGTATATTCGCCCCAATCCCAGGCCGCATCCAAGGTGCCGCCGCTGACGGTAAGGGTGCTCACATCCAAAGCGGGGCGGGCATACAGCTCGCCGCTGTAATCACTCTTGCGCACCGGCTCCACTATCCGGAGGGTACCGCCGGAGAGGTTCAGCTCCTTGGCTTCCACGCCCTTGGTCTGCACGGAGCCGCCGGAAATGGCCAGCTTTTTAGGGCCATACAGCCTGCCCTGGTTGACGACGGAGCCGCCGGTGATGGTGAACACGCCCTGGTTTTCATTGGCGCCGTAGGTGGACACATAGATCTTGCCGTTGCTGGTCTCCAAAGTGCCGCCGGTGACGGTGATGTTGCCGGAGTCGGCGACATTTTTATCCACTTCCACATCTATGGCGTTGCCGTAAGAGGATTCCGTCTGGGTGCTTACGGCTAGGAGCCTGCCGCCGCTGAGGGTGAGGCTGCCGCCGGAAATATACGCGCCGTAGGCTCCGGCCACCGCTACCTCAGCGGAGTTCGCCACGGTCAGGCTGCCAGAGGAGACATACAGGCCATCGGACAGGACGCCGCCGTCTGCCATCTTCTCCACGCTCTCGGCGCGCAGCTTGCCATCACCGGACACGATGACATTGCCCTGGAACATATATACGCCTCTGGAGAACACCGCGCGCTTGGTGCCGCCCTCCTCGATCTCATACGCCTCGCCGGCAATGGCCGTAAGGATGCCGCCGGTGACCAGCAGGGTCTTGTTCTTGATGTTGTTATCCATGTTGACGCCAACGGAGAACACGCTGTCCTTGCCCTCCACATAGCCGCCATAAGCCGTCACACGGCCGCCCTTCACGGTGAAGTCGCCGTACACGGAGATGCCGGAGCTAAAGGTCCAGCCGTCACTCTCGTTGGTGACCTTGCCGGCGTAGACGGACAGGGTGCCGGTGCCCGCCGTTTCGCCTTGGATGATGAGGCTGCCCGCCGCGTCCAGAGCGGTGATAAAGGTCTGGTTGTTGTGCTGGCCGCTCACATTGATGCTGACGTCGCCGCTCTGGATGAAGTTGTAGGTGCCGTCAGCCAAAACGATGGTGGCCCCGGCGGGCAGCTTCACAGCCGTTTGGGCGGTGGTGGTGAACTTAACGCCCCGCAGGGTCAGGGTCTTGGTGGCGTTGTCCCAGGTGGAGTCCGCCGTGTCGGTCTTGTACTGGTTGAGCAGCGCAATGGCCGCCGTGCCCTTCTGCACGGTGAAGTCCGCCGTGTCCGTGGCCGCCGCCGGCTCTGCAAACACCGCCACGGGCACCAGCGACAGCACCACGCACAGCGCCAGCAGCAGGGTCAGCACCTTTCGCTTGATGGGTCTCGTTTTCATAAGCCTTCTCCTTATATTAAAAATTTTGCTTGGATCCGTTCGTTACAGCTTCTGGCCGCACTCGGGGCAGAAGGCGCTGCCTGCGGGGATCTCGGCGCCGCAGGCGGGGCAGTTGCTGCTCAGTTTGGCGCCGCACTGGTTGCAGAACTTGGAGCCGGCGGCCACCATGGCGCCGCAGCCGGGGCACGGTTTCATAGCCGCCGCAGCCGAACCGGCGCCGCCTGCCGGAGCGGTCGCCCCCTTGGAGAGCAGGCAGCTCTGGATGACCTGAAAAATTTCGCCGGGCAGCTTCTTCTGCTTGAAGGCGCCCATGCCCGCAGTGATGGCCAGCGGCCACGCCACGAACAGGCCGATGGCGCCGGCGCCGATCTTGTCCGTCCACTGTCCCTCGCCGATGAGCACGTTCATCTGCTCGCCGGTGACGACGATCTGCAGCGTGATGGCCAGACGCATGCCCGTGAGGGTCTTCCACATGTTCTCGGGCTGGCTGGCCTGCATGACGTAGCCCTCCGCGGTGGGGGAGCTTTGCACCTCCATGCCCTTTTCATTGTGCAGGAAGTTCTCCAGCCGATCCACCACGGTCTGCGGCTCCACGCCGTTCAGCATGAACACTCTGGATTCTGCCATTTCAATGACCTCCTTTTTATCGTCGTTTTTTTATGACTGCTTTTCAATATAGCCGCTGATGGGCTGGGTATACATGTTGTCGTCGGTGACGGGCTGGTAGCGCTTGCCGTCGTACACGTCGCTAAAGCCGTTGGTGGCCTTGTAAATTTCGCCGGTTTCGGTGTCGTACACCCGCTCATAGCCCAGCGTGGCGTCGCTCTGCTTCTGGCTCATGATGTCCTGGCTCTTGTTGCGGCTCTCCCAGGAGGCCATGAAGCCGTCCATGGTGGCGTTGAAGTTTTGGCTGATCTGCTTGGCCAGCGCCACCTTTTCATCGCTGGCCTGATTGGTGGCGGAAACGAAGCTCTCGGAGTATTGCAGGCTCTTCATGCACTCGGCCAGCACGCTCTCCCACTCGATGAAGCTGTCCTTCACGGCGGTGATGGCCATGATGTTATAGGCCATGTAGTAGCCGCCGTCCACGGCCTGCAGCTGGTAGCCTATCAGATTGCCGCCGGAGATGCTGAGGCTGCCGAAGTCCACCACGTCGGCGGCGAACAGACCCTCGCCCTCGTTGCCGCTGTTGTCCGTGAAGGTGGCGCGCAGCTGCTCATTGCCCAAGGCAGATGCCTTCATGGGGCTGGTGGTGGGGTAGCGATCCGTGACGGTGAAGTTATTGAACTGCGGGAACTCATAGCCGAAATAGTCCGGCTCCACCTCGGACACAAAGGCCACATACTGCGGGAAAATCTTGAAAAAGCCCTCGGTGGACGGATTCTCCAGCACCGCCGCCTTGGTGAAAAGATACACCTGCGAGTTGCCCAGGGCGTAGTTCTGCTGCCACGCCTCCTTGCCGGCCTGACTGTGCAGCAGGACGTCCGCCTTCAGCAGCACGAACATCTGGTTTCTCGGCTCGCTGGGGTCGTACACCCGAATGCTGTGGTAGATGTTGGTGCCGCCGTAAGTGACCTGCCACCCCTTGGGGATGTTGAGGCTGAAGTCGGCGGTCTCGTACTTCTCTATCTCCACGGACTTGGCCGCCGTGGGCGTGATGGTGACCTTCTCGCCGCCGCAGGCCGTCAGCAGCAGGGTCATGGCGGCAGCCAGCAGAAGGGCTGCAAATCTCTTTGCTTTCATGTAGTTTTTCCTCCCCGTTTTTTATTTATAGTCCCAATAGAATTTGTTGCAGTCATATCTGACATACTCGCTGTAGCCCTCGGTGATGACCTCCTGAATGGGCAGCATGGTGTAGTCTGCGGTGATGACGTAGCCGGTGCTGATGTTGCGGACGTCGCTGTAGTAGGTGCTCAGCAAGTCGATCCTGCGCAGGGTAAGCTTGCAGTTCGGATGCTCCGCCGCCGGATAATAGGGGGACGTAGACCCGTCCGGCGCAAGCTGCGCCTGCGCATCGCCGTCGTCCAGCGGCTCCGCGGCGTACACGATCTCGTAGAAGGCGGAGGTGGTCATGAGGATGTTCTTGTTGAACAGGCGCACGGGCTTTTCGCTGCCGATGGCGGAAAGGTCGAGGTCAAAGGCGATGTACTCCCGCCAGCCCATGTCCCGATACCAGTTCCACCCCGTGGTGCCCGAGTCGAGATACCGGCCGGAGAAAAGGAGGCTCACTTTGTCGCCCAGAAAGGCCATCATGGGGATGCCGAAGTCATACACCTTGTCGGCAGCCAGAAACTCCGCCGTGTGATCCTCCAGCGTCTTCCCGTCGGCGGCGTAGCGGTACACCTTTTTGAACAGGGGGTACTGCGCCCCATCCAGCGGGGCGGTGGTGAAGGGCACGCCGGTGATCTTATAGCCGGAGCCGTCCTTCAGGTACAGGCTGCCCATCTCGCCGTCATAGGTCAGGCGCCAGTACTGCACGTCCTTGCCGGGCAGGGTGCCAAGCCCCTGAATGTTCTTCCCGTTGGGCAGGGTGGCGTTGAAGTTGGCGCGGTAGAGCTTGCCGTCCGACACGACGAGGTCGTTGATGTCGGTGCTGTAGCTGTGGTCGACGGCGCAGTCGAACTCGGCGTACTCGTCAATAATGCCCTCGCCGCCCAGAAACTTTTTATAGTCCGACTGGTCGTAGGCAATGCCCCGCTCCTTCAGGAGCGCCTGCTCCAGCGTAGTCGGCTCCTTCCCCGTGGCGGCGTTCTGCCCGCCCGCGCCGGCGCACCCGCACAGGGCGCCCAGCAGCAGCGCCATGCACAGAGCCAGTCTGCTCCGGCGGAGCACCCTCGCTTTTCCTGTTTTGCTCATGATCTTTTCCTTTCTTTTTCGCTTTTCTTCCGCTCTTTGCCGCCGGTGCGGCGACTGACACCTATTTATAAGTATTCGCAGTTATTATATCACGGAGGCAGGGGCTGCTTCAGTATATTTTCCGAAGAGTCAATTGACATTTTTGGAAATCTGCACTTCCCTTTTTGCCGCACGTCCTGTATAATGGCAGAAAATAAAGGATCACGGGGCGATACTATGAAATTCAGCGAACAGCTAAACGAATACATCAGCCAGCTCTCCTGCACGGCGCGGGAGGTCTGCAGCCTGTCCGGCATATCCGCCGCCTCCTTCAGCCGGTATAAAAACGGCGAGCGTGTGCCGGAGCTGGGCACGCAGGCCTTTGAGGGGCTGTGCCGCGCTCTGGGAGAGATCGCCGCGCAAAGGGGCGCGCCGGACATTACCGCCGAATCCGTGCGGGAGGCTTTCACCGCCTGCGAGGACTTTGTGGCCGCGGACAAGGAGCAGCTGCGCCGGAACTTCAACACGCTGGTCACGGCGCTGGATGTCAATCTGGCGCGCCTGTGCCAGTACACCAACTATGACCCCTCTGCCATCTTCCGCATCCGCACCGGCTCCCGAAAGCCCGGGGACGCCGACCAGTTCGCCACAGCCGTGGCCTCCTTCGTGTCCCGCGAGATGGACACGGCGGCGGAGATCTCCGCCGTGGCCGAGCTGATCGGCTGCGACGCGGAGGAGATCGGCGGCGTTCCCGTGCGCTTTGCCAGAATAAAGCGCTGGCTTCTGGAGCAGCCCGCCCAGGAGAGCGCCGGCAACATCTCCAACTTCCTCACCAAGCTGGACGAGTTCGACCTGAACGAATACATCAAGGTCATCCATTTTGACGAGCTGAAGGTGCCGTCCATGCCCTTCCAGCTGCCCACCTCCAAGGCCTACTTCGGCCTGCGGGAGATGATGGACAGCGAGCTGGACTTCCTGAAGGCCACGGTGCTCTCCAAGTCCATGGCGCCTGTGACCATGTACAGCGACATGCCCATGACGGAGATGGCCAAAGATCCGGAGTTTCCCAAAAAGTGGATGTTCGGCATGGCCATGATGCTGAAAAAGGGTCTGCACCTGAACCAGATCCACAACCTCGACCGCTCCTTTGAGGAGATGATGCTGGGGCTGGAGAGCTGGATCCCCATGTATATGACCGGCCAGATTTCGCCCTACTACTTCAAGGAGGCGCCCAACAGCGTTTTCCTGCATTTTCTGAAGGTGTCCGGCGCCGCCGCCCTGTCCGGCGAGGCCATTGCCGGCCACCACCCCGACGGCAAATACTATCTCACCAACTCCAAGCGCGAGCTGAAATACTACCAGAAGCGGGCGGAGGACATGCTCTCCAACGCCTGCCCCCTGATGGACATTTACCGCAGCGAACGGGAGAGCGAGCTGAACACCTTCCTGCTGGCCGACGCGTCCCGAGACGGCGCCCGCCGCAGCATTCTCTCCACCCTGCCGCTGTACACCATGAGCGATGAACTTCTGGAGCGCATCCTCACCCGCCATGGCGTGGCGGATGAGCAGAAAGACGCCATCCAGAGGCACGCCGCCGCCCAGCGCCAACGGGTGCTGGCCATTCTGGCCGCCGGCACCGTGGAGGACGAGATCTCCGTGATCCCGCCGGAGGAATTCGGGACGAATCCCCCTGCGCTGGAGCTTTCGGGCATCTTCTGCGAGGAAGACCTCAGCTACACCGCGGAGGAGTACGCCGCCCACCTGCGGGAAACCGAGGCCTTTGCCGCCGCCAACCCCAACTACACCCTCACCCAAAGCGCCGCCCACGCCTTCCGCAACCTGCAGATCCTTATCCACGAGGGGCAGTGGGCCATGGTGTCCAAGAGCAAGGCGCCGGCCATCCACTTCGTCATCCGCCACCCCAAGCTGCGCAGCGCCATCGAGAGCTTCATCCCCCCCGTGACGGAGGACTGACGCCGCAAATAACCGCCGCGCACTTGACAGGCGGGCGCGTCGACTTTATAATATGGCCAAAAGAACGGCTCCCCTCTCGGAGCCGCAAAAGCGGAAAGGCCGCAGGGATGCGGCTTTTCCAAAGCACACCAGTTAGCGTTCTCTAACCAAAACCCAAAAAGGAGGTAGCGCCCATGAAAGACAGCGAGCTGCCCTTTGACAGGAGCTGCCATGTGCTGTATTCCAAGCCCTGCAAAAAGCAGATCCAGGCCAAGATCGCCCTGCACTACCCGCCGCAGGAGCGGGAGGCCGCGTGGGAGAAGGTGCAGCGGCAGTATGCGGACTTTCTCTCCGACTGGCGCAGGGATCTGGGCGGCCGGAAAAATTTTCACAACGGCGCCGCCGGCACCTACGACTGCATCGCCCTGATGGCCTACTACGCCGCCTGCAAGGACGTCACGAGCCTCGCGGAGATCGAGGAGATGGAGGAAGCCCTGATCCTGCCGCCCTTCCGCAAGCTGTCGAAGTTCGTAGACTGCAACAAGCCGTTTTTCAAAAAGCTGATGCATAAGGCTTTTTTGACCGCCAAGAAAAAGTGCGACCGGTGGGGCGACTATGAAATGCACGTCGCCCCGTTCGACAAGGACGCTCCCATTTACTATGAGTTCACCGCCTGTCCGGCGGCGGAGTTTGCCCGACAGCACGGCCTGCTGGAGGTGATGCCCGCCCTGTGCAATCCGGACTTTGCCGGCATGGAGCTGCTCCACGCCCGCTTGGTGCGCACCACCACCTGCGCCAACGGCTGCAAGTGCGACTACACCATCTGCGGCGACCAAGACCCCTATCTGCAGGAGCACCCTGAGTATCGGGATGAGGCCGGCTACCGGCGAAACCGTTAGGAGGATAAAATATGAAGTATAAAATCGAAAAAAACACCGTGCAGGAGACCCTTCTCATCCCTCTCTATGGGCGAAAAATGTGCTCGGAGCTGTACCCCAACCTCTATCGGGACGAAACGGCGCTCCGGCTGCTGGAGCAGATCGACTATGATTTCTCGGCGCTGGAGAAAAAGTCCGGCAGCCTGATGCAGCGCTTCGGGTTTCTGGAGGCGGCCATGCGGCAGACCGACCTGGCCTATGAGGTGCGGGACTACCTCCGCACGCACCCCAACGCCGCCGTCGTGAACCTCGGCTGCGGGCTGGACAGCACCGCCCGCCGCTGCGACAACGGCACCTGCCGCCTCTACAATCTGGACTTCCCCGACGTGATCCGCGTGCGCGACGAGCTGCTGCCCGCCGGAGAGCGGGAGGAGAACATCCCCTGCGACCTCAACGATACCGCCTGGTTTGATAAGATTGACGCCTCCGGCGGCGCGGTCTTCTTCGCGGCGGGCGTGTTCTACTATTTCCTGAAAGAGCAGGTCAAGGCGCTGGTGCAGAAGATGGCCGGTGCCTTCCCCGACGGCGTGCTGGTCTTCGACGCCGCCAACGAAAAAGCGGTGAAGCTGATGCTGAAAACGTGGATCAAGGACGCCGCCATTCAGGACGTGGGCGCCTATTTCGCCCTTTCCGACGCCAAGGCGGAGCTTTCGGCGTGGGACAGCCGTCTGGAGGTCTCCAGTCGGGGCTACATGCTGGGCTATAACGACCTGAAGGATCCCTCCGTCAGCGGCTTTTTCCGTTTTCTGGCCAAAGTGGGCGACGGCATGATGCGGATGCAGATCGTGAAGCTCCGCTTCGGAAGCGGACAATGACTCCCTGCGCCGCAGCAGGCCGGATAAGACAAATCAGGAGGTGCCGCCGTGATCCATGTCACATATTATGAGGGCGCAGCCGCCCTTCCCCGCCCGTCGGGGCAGGCCGGCGGCTTTGAAAATGCCGAGGGCAGCGGAGAAATTCGCTGCTTTTCCCTGCTGGACGGCGTGACGGCCATGCTGATGCGGCTGGAAATGAAGTCCTACACGGAGCTGCGCAGGCAGACGGGGCTGCTGGAGCTGAATTTCTGCGTCAACGGGCGCTTTGAGACCCGCTTTTCCCTGCGGAATCACGTCCTTCTGAAGCCGGGCGACATGGCCATCAGCTGCTGCGACGGGCTGCACGGTGCACGGTCGGAGTCCCATTTTCCCCTGGGCTATTACGAGGGCATCTGTCTGGAGGTGGAGCCGGCCGCCACCGCCCGCTGGATCCGGCAGAATGCGCCGGCGTTTTCCGTGGATTTTTCCGCCCTGCGGCAGAATCTTCTGGGGAATAAATGGTATATGTACGACCCCGCCGGCCTGCGCTGCGAGCATGTGTTTCGGGAGCTGTATGAGAGCGCCGCCTATCAGTCCCCCGCCTTTTTGCAGCTGAAGGTGCTGGAGCTGCTGCTGCTTCTGAGCCGCATCCCCCGCAGCGGCTCGGCCAACCCCTACTGCTCGGCCAAGCAGGCGGAGCTGGTGCGGCACCTGCGCGACCATCTGCTGACGGATCGGGAGGGCTATGTGTCCCTGTCCCGTCTGGTAGCGGAGCACGAGATCTCCGTGTCCCACCTGCAGAAGCTCTTCAAGCAGGTCTACGGCGTCCCCGTGTACCGCTACATCAAGGAGTACCGGCTGGAGCAGGCCGCCGTGGAGTTGGTGCGCAGCACCAGACCCGTGACCCAGATCGCCCAGAGCGCCGGCTACGACAACGCCAGCAAATTTTCCGAGAGCTTCAAAAAGCGCTACGGCGCCACCCCCTCCCAGTACCGCGCCCACGCAAAGGAAGCGGCAAAACAGAGCATCGAAACCAAAATGGAGTAGTCCGCGCCATAAAAAAGTGGTATTTTACCCATTGGTTAGAGGCCGCTAACCAAAAAAGCGGCATTTGATGAAACAAGGAAGGTGATCCTAATGAAAAAACCATCCGATCTGTCCCGCCTGATGGAGTATGCAGGCGGGCATCGGGCTTTTACCTACGCCTCCTGGGTGCTGTCGGCGCTCAGTGCGCTGATGGCGCTGGTGCCGTTTCTGTATATCTGGCTGATCCTGCGGGACGTGCTGGCGGCGGCGCCGGACTACTCCCAGGCCGTGCGCATCCCCCACTACGGCTGGATGGCGGTGCTGTTCGCCGTGCTGGCCTACCTCATTTATGTGGGGTCGCTGCTGTGCTCCCACCTGTCCGCCTTTCGGGTGGCCACCAATCTGCGTCTGGCGGTGTCCCGTCACCTCGCCCGTCTGCCGCTGGGCTTCACGGAGCACTTCGGCAGCGGCAAGCTGCGCAAAATTGTCGAGGAGAGCACCGGCGCGGCGGAGACCTATCTCGCCCACCAGCTGCCGGATCAGTCCGGCGCCATGGCCACGCCGGTGGGGCTGCTGGTGCTGCTGTTCGTGTTTGACTGGCGGCTGGGGCTGCTGAGCCTGATCCCCGTTATTCTGGGCTTTGTCATCATGAGCGCCATGACCGGCAAGCGCATGGCGGAAAAAATGCGCCAGTACGGCAACGCGCTGGCCGCCATGTCCGGTGAGGCGGTGGAATATGTCCGCGGCATTCCGGTGGTGAAGACCTTCGGCCAGTCCGTGTTCTCCTTCAAAAAATTCAAGGCCACCATCGACGAGTACGAAAAGTGGGTCGTCGCCTACACCAAGGATCTGCGCCTGCCCATGATGCTCTACACGGCGGCCATCAACGGCGTGTTTGCCTTTCTCATTGCCGGCGCCCTGCTGCTGACCCGCGGCGGCGTCACGCCGGAGTTCCTGCTGAACCTGCTGTTTTACATCATCATCACGCCGGTGATCTCCCTGACCCTGACGAAGATCATGTATATGAGCGAAAACAAGCTGGTGGTGGCCGACGCCCTGCACCGCATCGACTCCGTGCTGGACGCGGAGCCGGTGCCCGAGAGCCAAAATCCCCAGCATCCGCAGGACGGCTCCGTCACTCTGCGGGACGTGCGCTTCAGCTACGATGGCAAGACCGACGTCATTCAGGGCGTTTCCATGGACATCCCCGCCGGACAGACGGTGGCGCTGGTTGGCCCCTCCGGTGGCGGCAAGTCCACGCTGGCCGGCCTCATCTGCCGGTTCTTTGACGTGCAGGGCGGCAGCGTGCGCATAGGCGGGGCGGACGTGCGGGACATCCCCAAGGAGGAGCTGATGGACACCGTTTCCTTCGTGTTCCAGAACAGCCGTCTTCTCAAGGGCACCCTGCTGGACAATGTGAAGCTGGGAAAGCCCGAGGCCACCGACGAGGAAGTCCTCGCCGCCCTGCGCGCCGCCCAGTGCATGGATATTATTGAAAAATTCCCCGAGGGGCTGCACACCGTGGTGGGCAGCAAGGGCGTGTATCTCTCCGGCGGCGAGCAGCAGCGCATTGCCATCGCCCGCGCCATGCTGAAGGACGCGCCCATCCTCATTCTGGACGAGGCCACCGCCTTTGCCGACCCCGACAACGAGGCCAAGGTGCAATCGGCCTTCGCGGAGCTTTCCAAGGGCAAAACGGTCATCATGATCGCCCACCGCCTGTCCACCGTGGCCAATGCCGACTGCATCTATGTGGTGCAGGACGGCCAAATCGCGGAGTCCGGCACGAAAGACGAGCTTTGCGCAAAGGACGGCCTGTTTGCCCGCATGTGGCGGGATTACCAGTCCTCCGTGGAGTGGAAAGTCGCAAAGGAGGGTGCATCATGCTGAAAAAAATCCAAAGAGCCACCGCCAGCTCCCCCGAGGGCGCCCGCGGCCTTGTGACGGGCGTGCTGGCCTGCGCCCTGCAGAACATCTCCTTCATGCTGCCCACGGGGCTGCTCTATTTCCTCGTCCGCGACCTGCTGGCCGGCGCCGCGGCGGGGCGGACGGGCTTCTATGTGTGCGGCTGCATCGTCTGCTTTGCGCTGATCCTGCTGGCCACATGGTTCCAGTACAACAGCACGTTTTTCACCACCTATAAAGAGAGCGGCAAGCGGCGTCTGGCGCTGGCCGAGCGCTTGCAGAAGCTGCCGCTGGCCTTCTTCGGCAAGCGGGATCTGGCCGACCTCACCAGCACCATCATGGCCGACTGCGAGGTGCTGGAGAAGACCTGCTCCCACTTCATCCCCGGCCTGTTCGGCTCCCTTATCTCCACCGTGCTCATCGCCCTCGGCCTCTTCGCCTTCGACTGGCGCATGGCGCTGGCGGCGCTGTGGGTGATCCCCGTGTCCATCGCCATTCTGCTGGCCAGCTATCGGGTGCAGGATCGGGTGCAGGGAAAGACCATGGCCGTGAAAATGACCTGCGCCGACGGCATTCAGGAGTACATCGAGACCCTGCGGGATCTCAAGGCCGCCAACGCAGAAAACGCTTACCTCACCGGCCTGTCCGATAAAATTCGCGCCGTGGAAAAGCAGACCATTTCCGCCGAGCTGACCAACGCCGTGTTCGTCACCTCCGCCGGCATGGTGCTGAAGCTTGGCATCGCCTCCGTGGCGCTGACCGGCTCCGTGCTGCTGATAAACGGCAGCATCGACGTTCTGACGCTTTTCATGTTCCTGCTGGTGGCCTCCCGCCTGTATGACCCCATGCAGGGGGCGCTGCAGAATCTGGCGGCGGTCATCGCCATGCGCACCAACGTAGGCCGCATGAACGAAATCTTGGAGTACCCCATCCAGAGCGGCAGCGAGCAGCTCACCAATCAAGGCTGCGACATCGTGTTCGACCACGTGGGCTTTGCCTACACCTCCGGCGAAACGGTGCTGCGGGACGTGTCCTTCACCGCCAAACAGGGGCAGGTCACGGCGCTTGTCGGCCCCTCCGGCGGCGGCAAGACCACCGTGTCCCGTCTGGCCGCCCGCTTCTGGGACTATCAGCGCGGCCGCATCACCGTGGGCGGCATGGACATCTCCCAGGTCGATCCGGAAAAGCTCATGAGCCTGTACTCCATCGTTTTTCAGGACGTGACGCTGTTTGATAACACCATTTTGGAGAACATCCGCCTCGGCCGCAAGGACGCCACCGACGAGGAAGTTCTGGCCGCCGCGCGCCTGGCCAACTGCGACGAGTTCGCCGAAAAGCTGCCGGACAAGTGGAACACCGCCATCGGCGAAAACGGCTGCGCCCTCTCCGGCGGCGAGCGCCAGCGCATCTCCATTGCCCGCGCGTTTCTGAAGGACGCCCCCATCATCCTGCTGGACGAGGCCACCGCCAGTCTGGACGTGGAGAACGAGACCCTCATTCAGACCGCCCTCTCCCGCCTGATCCGCAGCAAGACGGTGCTGCTCATCGCCCACCGGATGCGCACCGTGGCCGGCGCCGACAAGATCGTGGTGCTGGCGGACGGCGTGGTGGCCGAGCAGGGCGCTCCCCAAGAGCTGTACGCCCAAAACGGCCTCTACACCCACATGGCCGACCTGCAAACCGGCACCCAGAACTGGACCATCTGACGCATCTTATATGAACTTATATCGGGAGGACAGGCCGCGGTCTGCCCTCCCTTTTTGTGGAAAACGCAGCCTACTCCGGCGGGCAAAAGCATCAGGTCATTCTGTATTTCCGCATAAAATTCAGCATTTCCGAATTTGAGCCTTTACAAGCCCCATGAATTGCGATACAATACAATAAAAATATGCCGGTCATCCGTGCTTGCGCCCCTCGATGCGGGCGGAACCGGCCATTAAAAAACAGGAAGGAGACCGCCATGGAACAAGCGGAAAAAGGGCAGGTCAAGTCGCTCATCAAGGCGCTGGAGCTGGTGGACATCCTCAGCCGGAATCAGGCGCCCATGACGCTGCAGGAGCTGCATCAGACCTCCGGCTACCCCAAAAGCACCATCTACTCCCTCCTCTCCACCCTGCGCACCTACGGCTGCATCCGGCAGGAGGCGGACGGGCGCTACTATCTGGGCACCAAGCTCTTTCAGTGGGGCTGCGGTGTGTCCGCCTCTTGGGACATCGCCCGTCTGGCGCGCCCCTATCTGGAGCGACTGGCGCAGGCCACCGGCGCCACGGCGCTGCTCTCCCGTGTGGAGGGCAGCAGCATCACGGTCATTGACCAGTGCGTCAGCGGCTCGGGGATACGGGTGGCCTCGGAGATCGGGAGCCATGTGTCCCTCCACGCCACCTCGCAGGGCAAGCTCCTTCTGGCCTCCCTCTCAGACTCCGCCGTGCGGCGGCTGCTGCCGGCGGGAAAAATGCAGGCCTTTACGCCCCACACGCTGGTGGAGCTGCCGGCGCTGCTGGAGGATCTGGCGCACATTCGGGAGCTGGGCTACGCCATTGAAAACGGCGAGTACAAGATCGGCTTACGCTCCGTGTCCGCTCCGGTGTATAATCGGGAAAACAGGATCGAGTACATCATCAGCGCCGTGGGCCTGTTCCGCCGGATCGAGTCCGACGAGTTCGGGCAAGTGATCCGCCAGACCTGCGCCGACGCCCGGGCGCTGTCCCAGCAAAACGGCGGGCAGGGCTGAGAAGTAACACCGCTTAGGAAGGATATGGACAACGAAACGGAAAGCAGCCGCATTTCTATTGCTTTTATCTGTGCTTCTGGTAGGCTGCGGAGCCGATATTTCCGCCTACCAGGACAGGGAGATCCTCGTGGTGGGACTGGCGGAGGAGGATTTTTCCGTCACCCCCGGCGGCAGCTCCGGAAACTGGGTGCGCATGGTGACGAAAATAGAGTTCGTCCCTCTGGAGAGCGGACAGTAAATGGACAAAAAAGTTGTATAATCTGTCATTTTTAGGAAAAGCAGCAAGTTTTATTTGCCGAAAACTAATTAGTATAGAATAATTTGAAGTCAGACGGGAGGGAAACACCATGCGCACCAGAGAAGGCCGGCGGGGTCTGCTGTTTATCTGCATATTGGCGGCGGCGCTGCTGGCGCTGTTCCTCCTGTCCTTCTGGCTGGGGCGCTACGACGTGCCGCCCTCGGACGTGATCCGGATACTTCTGTCCCGCATTTTCCCCATGGACGCAAGCTGGACGGAGCAGATGGAGGCGGCGGTGCTGAACATCCGGCTGCCCCGCATTCTGCTGGCCTGCATGGTGGGCTGCAGCCTGGCCACCGCCGGCACGGCGTACCAGAGCGTGTTCCGCAACCCCATGGCGGCGCCGGACATTCTGGGTGCCTCCTCCGGCGCGTGCTTCGGCGCGGCGCTGGCCATTCTGCTGGGCTTTTCCCGCAGCGGCATCACGGCGCTGGCCTTCGTGAGCAGCCTGCTGTCCGTGGCGCTGGTGTACGCCATTGCACGGCGGACGAAGGGCAATCGGGTGACTTCGCTTTTGCTGGCGGGCGTGATGATCGGCTCGCTGTTTTCCGCCTGCACGTCCTATGTGAAGCTGGTGGCCGACCCCTCAAACCAGCTGCCGGCCATTACCTACTGGCTCATGGGCAGCCTTTCCGGCACGCGGATGAACGTGGTGGCCTTTGCCGCCGTTCCCATGTTCATCGGTCTTGCGCCGCTGCTGATTTTGCGCTGGCGGATCAATCTGCTGACCTTGGGCGAGGAGGAGGCGCGTTCCATGGGCGCGAACACCAATCGGCTGCGGCTGGTGGTGATCCTGTGCGCCACGGTGCTCACGGCGTCCAGCGTGGCCGTCAGCGGCATGATCGGCTGGGTGGGACTGGTGATCCCGCATCTGAGCCGGAAGCTGGTGGGCAACGACTGCCGGTATCTGCTGCCCGCCTCGGCGCTGTTCGGCGCCATATTTTTGCTGCTGGTGGACAACATCTCCCGCAATCTGCTGGCGACGGAGATCCCCATCGGCATTCTGACGGCCTTTGTGGGCGCGCCGTTCTTCCTGTACCTCATGACGCGAAAGGAGCATCTGCTATGATCCTCTCGTGTGAAAATCTGAGCTTTTCCTACGGCACGCACGAGGTGCTGCGGGAGGTACGCTTCGGCGTGGAAAAGGGGGAATTTCTCTCCCTGCTCGGCCCCAACGGCGTGGGAAAAAGCACGCTGTTCCGCTGCATACTGGGGACGCTGACGGATTATCGGGGCAGCGTCTTCGTGGAGGGGCAGGAGATACGCACCCTCTCCCAGCGGGAGCGGGCGCGGCGCATCGCCTACATCCCCCAGACCCACCGCCCCACCTTCGGCTACACGGTGCTGGACACCGTGCTCATGGGCACCACGCGCACCCTCTCCCCCTTCGCCCCGCCCAAGCAGGCGCAGGTGAACATGGCCATGGCCGCCATGGAGCGGGTGGGCGTGACGGAGCTGGCGGAGCGGAACTTTGCCCATCTCTCCGGCGGTGAGCAGCAGCTGGTGCTCATTGCCCGCGCCATTGCCCAGCAGTCGGACATTCTCATTATGGACGAGCCTACCTCGGCGCTGGATTACGGCAATCAGCTGCGCATTTTGCAGCAGGTGCGTGCCCTGAGCCGAGAGGGCTACACCGTGCTTCTGAGCACCCACAACCCCCAGCACGCCCTGACCTTTGCCGACCGCGTGCTGGCGCTCCACGACGGCGCCGTGGCCGCCAACGGCTCGCCCAAGGAGGTGCTGACGCCGGAGCTGATCCGCAGGCTCTATCGGGTGGAGGCCACACTGGCGGACACCGCCGGCGGCAGCGTTATCGTGCCGCTGATGGAGGTGGAGCGCTAATGTTTCAGTGGAACGAGGAAATGGTGCGCTTTATGCGCGCCGCTTCGGAATACGGCGACTACCACCGGCGGCTGGTGCAGCGGATGCGGCCGGCGCTGCATAGTGCGGATCACATCTGCGACGCGGGGTGCGGGCTGGGCTACCTGAGTCTGGCGCTGGCGCCCTATGTGCGGCGGGTGACGGCGGCGGATCGCAGCGAGGCGGCGCTGGACGTTCTGCGGCAGAACTGCGCGGAGCGGGGCATCCGGAACATCGATATTCTCTCCGGCGAATTGCGTCCCGTCCCCTTGGCAGAGCCTTATGACGCCATGGTGTTCTGCTTCTTCGGGCGCATGGAGGAGATCGCCGCCGTGGCCAAGGCGCAATGCCGCGGCACGGTGTTCGTTTTCAAAAAAAATTACACCAGCCACCGGTTCTCCGTGGGGGAGCACCCCGCCGGATGGGACGGCTTTCGGGCGGGGGCAGACTGGCTCACGGCGCGCGGCGTGCCCTTTGAAGTGGAGGCGCTGGAGCCGGAAATGGGGCAGCCCTTTCGGAGCATGGAGGAGGCGCGGCAGTTCTTCCGCCTTTACAGCCGCGACGCGGACAAGGCCGCCATTACCGACGAATTCCTGCGCGGCAGGCTGGCGGAGACCGGACGGGAGGACTTCCCCCTGTATCTGCCCCACAAGCGGCAAATCGGTTATCTGCAATTCTCAAGTGAGGATCTGCCATAACATATATTTTTATTAATATTAATAAGGAGAAGCAAGCATGAAAGCAAAGAAACTGATGGCGCTGCTGCTGGCCGTAGTCATGATTTTGGGGCTGGCCGCCTGCGGCAGCAAGAAGCCGGCGGAGGATCCCAACGCCACCCGCATTTTCACCGACTCCACGGGGCGCGAGGTGGAGGTGCCCGCCCAGATCGACAAGGTGGCTCTCAGCGGCCCGCTGGCACAGATCGTCCTGTTCGCCCTGTGTCCGGACAAGCTGGTGGGCGTTTCCAACGCATGGAGCAAGGAAGCGCAGGAATTTCTGGACGAAAAATACTTTAACATGCCCCAGATCGGCCAGCTTTACGGCGGCAAGGGCGAGCTGAATCTGGAGACTCTGCTCCAGAGCGGGGCGCAGGTGGTCATTGACGTGGGCGAGAGCAAGGGCAGCATCAAGGAGGACATGGACGAGCTGCAGCAGCAGACGGGCATCCCCTTTATCCATATCTCCGCCGACATGCGTTCCTATCCCCAAGCCTATCGGATGCTGGGCGACCTGCTGGGCATGAAGGACGAGGCCGAGAAGCTGGCCGCCTACTGCGAGAAAATTTACGATCGCACGAAGACCATTGCCGGCAGCGTGGAGAAGGCCAACGTGCTGTATGTCACCGGCGACATGGGGCAGAACGTCATTGCCAAAGGCTCCTATCACGCCGAAATTCTGGATCTGCTGACCAACAATCTGGCTCAGGTGGACGAGCCGTCCTCCAAGGGCACCGGCAACGAGGTCAGCATGGAGCAGATCCTCACCTGGAACCCCGACGTGGTGATCTTCGCGCCGGAGAGCATTTATTCCATTGTGAAAAACGACGCCGCGTGGCAGAGCATCACCGCCATTAAGAACGGCGATTACTACGAGGTGCCCTTCGTCCCCTACAACTGGATGGGCTTCCCCCCCTCCGTGCAGCGGTATCTGGGCATGATGTGGCTGAGCAAGGTGCTCTACCCCGAGGCCACGGCGGACTACGACCTCTTCAGCGACGTGCAGGAGTATTACAAATTGTTCTACCACTGCGACATCACGCGGGCGCAGTATGACGCGCTGGTGGCCAACTCGCTGGGAAAGTAACGCATTTTAACCCCCCGCCGTCTGTTTTCTTTGTGCAGGCGGCGGGGGTTTTTATGGGCAGGGGTACAAAATTGTTAATTTAGCCAAAAACAGCTTGCCATTCTTCTTAAAATAGGGTAATATAAACCGTAAGGCGGCGCATAAGCCCGCCATTTATCCCCGCCGCCGGACGGCACTCCACTTCATGGCGTGCGGCGGTCAAAAAAAGGAGGAAAAAAGCCCGCTGTGACTGGCGGTGCGGCAGTGTGGAGACCT
>OIXU01000243.1_pt1 | contig 19412 bp, 14 predicted proteins | sample 1587921 | NCBI WGS metagenome assembly OIXU01 (sample SAMN03283238) | human gut metagenome | biome: human-associated habitat; material: feces | host: Homo sapiens | place: Peru | collected 2012
CCGTTGATGATGGCGGTCATGCGGTACTTGCCTTCCTGCTCCGCTGGCTCCACTCGTATCTCACCAACAGTTACTTCCCTGCCGTGCTTCCCTTCACGGAACCATCCCTTGCTCTCGTCCAAGTCCTGCCCATCCACGATGCCCACCTTATTGTTCATCGGTTCTTGCTGTACTTGCAGGGGTTCAGCTGTTGACTGCAACTGCATCCTGCCGTCCAACTCCTGTTGCACCTCTGGACGCAAACCAATATGGATGCGCTCCTTACTGTTGAGCATGTCCATCGTTATCTTGTCGGCGAAATCATCCTTGATGACATTATTCAATATATCCAGTCGTTTGGCTACTGGCACTTGCTTGACAGAATTGTTGGTCAATGCCTTCAATTCATCGTCGGTCAAGTCATACACCATATCACTCTTGGTGCTTTCTGACTGGATGGTGAGTGTCTTTGCCTTCTCATCGATGATGATACCGTGTGAAGACAGGCATTCCTGCCATTGATCGTTGGAGAAATATACAGGTGAGCTTATCAGTTCCTTGTATGGTTTGGCTGGCTCTTGACTTCTTGGACGTGTCTCTACAGGTGTCACCACGGCTTGCAGGTTTTGTAATATGTCTGCTTCTGGTGCTACTTGTTGCTGTCCCTTATAGTAAAAGCCATAGCCTCCAGAGATTAGCTCTCCTGGTTTCAGTCTTCTGTCAGGTCTTTCCGCTACCATCGGTGCTCCTGCATAGAACATCTGTCCTCCGACTCTGCGTAGATGATAGCCGTCCTGCATTCTCGGTGTCCAACCTAAAAACTCTGGACTCCATCCCAACCGTCCGTATTCTCCAGTACCAATCCTATATCCATGCAGTCCCATAGCCACTCTTCCATTGGCATTTCTTGCATGGACAAGGTTTCTCGGCATATAGAAGTCTTTGCCGATGATGCTGGTAAAGACATTGTATGCCTTCTTGTTGGCAGAGTTGGTTCCCCAATCGGTCAATGCCAACATCTGTTTCTCGGTGAGGTTATAGGTCAGCAGAGGGGAGTCGTGTCCCTGTACCGCTAACTGATAACCATCACCATCAGCTATGATATGGGCTTGCATACCATTACGCATCAGGATGTCACGCATCTCAGGCTGAATGTCCATCTGTCTTGGATTCAAGTTCTTTCTTATCGCCATAGCATGATTATATTAAGCGTTCTCTGTTTCCATTTCTTGTTCCAACAGCTCGTCCTTGTACTTCACAAACTGTTCCGCACTCTCGTTGCCGATGCACAGGGCGTGTTCCTTGCAGTATTCTTGATACTCGTTCTGCCATTCCTCACTGAAATGGTTCACATAGTCAAGCCAACCGTATTCGCCGCTCTGCATCTTCTCCACGAGAATGTCTTCTGTATAATAAGGTCCTTTTCTCATTTCTTCCCTAAATTTGATGTTTCACTTTACTTTCTTGCAACGGCAGAAGCATGTCTTCCAGCAGCCTTTTTCTGCTCATTCCACAGTTCTTCGGTATATTCCTCCTCTGGAACATAGTCGAGATTACCGTCATCATCCATTACCCAACAGCCATAGATGCCGAAAGTGTATTTGTCCCACTCTCGCTTGCCTTCCTTGCGCCACTGCTCACCATCACCGTTGGCGAAGCGGATGCCAGTATCGCTCTTCAGGTCGATGCCTACGGTCACAGGTTCGTCTTCTACGGCAAATGTCAGTGCCTCGCCATTTTGGATGCTCTTTAGCTCCGTTCCTCCAAGACAGAGTTCGTCAGATAGCACCTGCAAGTTTCTACCAATCACAGGTGTCGGCACAGCCATCACTTGGTTAGTCTCTCCGTCAATCTGCACGAATGCCTTGACATGTGCGCCATCTGGCATATCCACATCTGCCACCACAGCCTTACCCTGCTTCAACAGTTCCTGCTGCCCCTTGGTGAATTTGTCCAATGGGGCATATTTCAACACGGGATAGAACATTACATCCACGTTTCCGTCTGCCATTCTTACCAAGGCGAATCGGGTTCTGCTCTTGATTCTGTAACCCTCGTTTACTTCCATGCTCACAGGCAGTACTGGCGATGGACGACCATTGCTGATGTCATCCAAGGCATGCATCGGAAGGTCTTCTATCATCTCATGGGTAAGACCGAACTTTGCAAGTGTCTGATACGGCACTTCGCTTTCTTCAAATGAGTTTCTTTTCATATTCTGATTATATTTTGAATGATACTTTACATATTGCCTTGCAAAGATAGTCTAAGAGAAATGAATACAAGAAAGCCTATGCTCCGTCGTCCAATCTTTTCCGTTTTATTATGATTATATCATCATTTCATACTCTCAATCATACTTTAATCTTATTTTATGTTATACTTTTATAGCATCGACAATCACTCTTGATTTCTTTCCCTAACTTTGCACCATGAAAAGAAAAATTGTGGTATTATGGATAATAAGTTATCTGGCGGTATCGAGTGCAAAGGCGCAGTTCAATACCGTCAGCGACAACGTATGCCGTTACAAAGTCAGGAAAGTGGAGGAGAAGTTTCTACTTCCTGCCAATCAACCTGTAGATTCTATACAAGCAAATCTACTTCAACAGGAAACAGACTCAAAGGATAGCAAACAAAAACAGTGGATAAGCAGCTATCCAAGCATCACTTATCCACTGAAATCTATCAAGGTTACCAGTCCTTATGGCTATCGCCGTGACCCTTTTACAGGTAAACTATCATGGCACAACGGCTTGGATCTTCGTGCGAAGAACGAACCTGCCTATGCCATGATGGATGGTATTGTCGAAAAGGTAGGGTATGACAATCGTTCTGGCAACTATGTTACATTGAGACATGGTAATTATCATGTCAGCTATTGCCATTTATCCTCTATTATAGTTCGTAAAGGAGAATATGTTTATCCAGGTATCATTGTTGGTGTCACTGGTAATACCGGTCGCAGCACAGGTAGCCATCTCCACCTTACATGCAAAAAGGATGGCAAGAGTATCAATCCTGCCATCCTTTTAACCCAAATCATTAGAAAAAATCGCTTTCATTTTGTCTTAAAATAGAACGAAAAATGCATATTGTGTTAGTATACAGATACTACAACGAAAAAAGAATGACAAGCATTAAACTCTTGCCATCCTTCATAAAATGTGTCAATGGAATGTTTTATAGTTTTGCTAAAAACTTTTTGATTTCCCCTTTTAACCCAACCCTACATTTTGTACTATTCAAAGGTAGTGTTGCACACAAAACAATACTAATATTATCTTGTCCACCTGTATCAAGTGCATTTTTCAATAATGCTTTTTGGCACAGTTCCATATTCTTATAGTTTCTATACATCGTTTTCTCAATCAAGGAGTCTTTACAATACCCACACAAACCGTCAGAACAGAGCAAGAAAATATCCCCCTCGCAAATCTTATAAGTGAGAATTTCAGGCTCTGGATCTGCATCAACATCTCCCAAGCATCTGGTTATTATATTATTGTCTGGATGGTTAAATGCTTCTTCACATCTAATCTCACCTTTGTCAATCAACTCTTGCACCAACGAATGATCCTTGGTTAGCAATCGAAGTCCACTATTAGGATTAAAACAATAACATCTGCTATCACCACACCACGCTATATATACATATCCATTTAATATCCATGCCAGCACTATTGTCGTTCCAAGACCTATAGAATCAGGCGAATGGGTTACATATTCAAGTATAGCTTGATTTGCTTTCACAATGCTTTTTTTTAGAAAAGAGTATATGCTCTCTTTTGTCATATTTTGCATTTCATATCCATCTTTTCCAAGTGAATCTTTAATACTTTGTATTGCCAAATTTGATGCTATTTCACCGGCATTGGCACCTCCCATACCATCTGCAACTACGAATACAGCTCCTTCGGTAGGTAGTGGAATATAATCATTTGTGGAACTTTGATTCCACAAATGATTTTTCAAATCAAAGCAAAAGCCCACAGCATCTTCATTGTTTGTACGCTCTATACCTATATCGCATACAGAACTAACATTTATCTTCATAGCAAGTTTATTACATAATGACTCGTGGTCTGCTTTCGTTTTCAATGACACGTTTCGGAGTTCTTTCCTTTTTCTTGATAGTAACTTTCTCCTTTTCTGCTGGCTTGTTTTTACTTCTTGCAACAGGTTTATGATATTCAACTTCAAATGGGAAAGATGCTGGTGGACATCCTTGTTCCACAATTTGAACAACAATATTGTTGACACCTTCCCTTAATGAATGAACCTTGCATTTATGGCGAACCTCTGACATTTTTTCATACTCATAAGTAAGCGAATCTGTAAGTATGTTCACCGTCGTTGGATATACACCGTCACTTGCTATTCTTTCTGCATTAATATTGAAAACAAAAGAAACCGCTCCATTCTCCAACGCTGTTTGTGAATCATCTATATCCACAACAAAATACTTATAATGCCATGCGTTTACTTTAAATGGTATTGTGGAAGATTTTATCCCTTCATATAATATCGTAACAGGATATTCTATCGTTGTTAGTTCATCAGGCAAATCTGCCGGAATGTTAAGAACACAGTTGTATTGAACATAATTTCCACTTTCTGTATTCTTACTTTCCTTAGATGTCTTATCAATATCACATCCTGTTTGATTATTGATTTCTATATTTACCTTATTTGCATTTAGGAATGTTGGGAAGTCAGCACGAATATTGGTTTCAAATTTTTGATGTCTGAAGGCTATATCATCGCCTTTGTTCATTTTCAATTTAAAAGTCTCATCCTTTAGAATTTCCAACATTCCCACCTTTCCTTTTATCCTTACTAATGCCTTGTTGTCAAAGCAAGAAATGACCTCTTCAAATTGTGGTGGTAGAATTTCTTTTCCATTATTCCAATATAGACCTATCAAACCACCTTCCTTGGTTATTTTCAATTCGGAATTTCGTAATTTTGTTTCTTCCTTTATATTCTTATAGTAGTGTTCCACATCATTTCTCTTAATGTACTGAGGGCGTTTCATTATGTCAAATACGATAGACACGACATCGCTTTTCCCACATTTTGCAGTTAAAGTATATGTGGAGTCTACATTCTGCAAAAAGCATTGACTAATATCGGATGTTATCTTAGCCTGTTCTTTAAGGTTAGGAGATTGTACATCTTTTATCATGACGGGAGTCAACTTCTTTTCTTTGGCATTATAGAAATAAACTCTCTGTTTTATTACAGTTATGGCAATATCCTCGTCGTTAACAGACGAAACAAATTGTACGTCATCTGTATCAAATTCTTTCCCTTGGAAAGAAAATTTACAAGGTTTTCCATTGTTGTCTATAAGCAAATGCACAATATCCTTTTTCTTTTCCATATTCAAATATGTGTCACAAGCTGCATAGCCATTATAATAAGGATAAGCATTTGCATAACTTCCAGACAGGATTACTCCATTTGAGTCTATATATTTATAATCATCACCCTGCAAGACAAGAAGTTTCCCATTAGAGTAATATGGGAAGGCATGAGCAACACTGCATCCACTGACATTTACAGACTCTCCATTTTCTTTATATATAGTGGTGATAGAAGCTGTACCACGTTTTAAAGCCAATGATAATCCTTCCTTAAAAGGGAATAAATCGTCTTTTGAGGTTATAAGTCTCTTACCTGAATATGTCCAAACTGTTTTTATGTCGGTAGAATCTGTCATTATCGCATCAATTCCGCTGACCAATGAGATTTTATCATATAAAGGAGGTATTAACCATTTTACTATTTGTGCATCTGAGCTGATATAGCCACAAAAAAGCATAAAAACAAGTAATATTCTTTTCATATTTCTGGATTTATTATTTAAAAGTCTCAAGTGATTGCTTTATCTTGAAAAGAAGGGTAGTGTCATTTGACAGCTCTGCCCATTTCTTTGATTGTTCCAAATATTTTTTCCCTTTAGCCATGTTAGGCTTGATTATTTGATTAGGATTTACATAATAGCAAGCAAGTCTATATGCCGCTTGTGCATTTATTTCTGCAAAAGTTGAATCATTCAATTCTAATATTTTAGAGAACAAAGCTAATGCTTCATTGCTATATCTGTCAATCTTTGGTAAATATAAGCCGTCTTTCTCGTTGTTAAAGACTTCTATGCCCAACACTTTCTTTCTTTTTAGCGATTCATCCTCAATGTACCATCCATAAGTGTATGCCATTTGGTAAATTGCTGGTATATATCGCTGATTACTTAAACTGTCCATCAATGATATGCCACGTTTTACAATAGTAGCATTGTCACTTTTCATATCTGCTAAAGCGTCATCATACACTTTTTCAACAGGTATTTGAGGTATTTCTGTTGGCTTTGAGGGAAGTATAAAAAACAGCATGCAAATTATAAAAACTCCAATACCTCCTAAAAACCAAATGAATTTACGTTTTGTTTTTATTGGGTAATGTTTCGCTAATGCTGCTTCTTTTATGGAATTAGCAGAAGGACGATCTCCTGGTTCAAGTGATAAACAATCGGTTATCAAACGTTGAATATCCGATGGTATGCTATTGTTCTGTGGAGGTAGAGCATGATTTTCCATTTGAGACCTGCCTCCTTCTTCTCCAAATGGGACATTGCCAGTCAGAATTTCATATAATGTAGCACCGAATGCCCATATATCGCTTTGACACATTGGCTCTGCACCCTCTTGAAATCTTTCAGGTGCCATGTAAGCCATCGTTCCGCTATTACCGTCGTCATAATAGTAGTTGTGAGTACCGTTGTGTTTTGAACTGATACCAAAATCCGTGATAGCGTAATCCTTCGAATTATCTATAAGGATATTCGCAGGTTTTATGTCTTGATGGATGATGCTTGGCTCGTTTGTATGTAATCTGTTTAATCCTGATGAAACATCAAAGATGAATTTCCAAATATCATCTAAAGAGAGTTTTTTGCCTATTAGCTGCTCTGACGATCCATATTTACAATAAGGTAAAACCAAATAAGGAATTCCCTCAAATATCGAGAAGTTTGTTGGCTGAAGTAGATTCTCATGGCGACACTCATAGACTATTTTATATTCGTCTCGAAATCGTTGTTCACCATCAATATCCAAGGCGTTCTTTGGACGATAAATCTTTATCGCCACAAGCATTCCTGTGTCTTGGTCTATCGATTTTTCGTCCTCGTCAACAGATACATCTACTGTGTTTACGTCTATTGCCAACCATACATCAGCAGTACCGCCATCGGTACTTAATGGACGTAATAATTGGTAGTGTCCATCGAAAAGTTTATTTGATTTTGTAAAAGCCGTAATATCCATCATAAATATACATGAGTATCGACGAGAGACACCTCCTTACACGTTCAAGGAGGTGTCTCTCCTTTAATACCTATTTCATTTTTGACATTTTGAACTTAGTAATCTTTGCACTTGTTGGTGCTTCATTTTTATAGTACCAAATTTGGTTATATTCCAAGTTGTATTCTATTGCAAGTTTACCGTCTGATGTCAAGTATATCCTATTTGTATCACTACTTGCATTTTCCATAAATAGATACTTATTATTAAGATATTTTATTATTTCGTCCTGTTTCTCAGTATCTTTAACCGATGCAATAATTAGCAATGATGTCTGGGAATAATTCGTGAAATCCCAAGTGTAATAGAAAGCAACCATTCCTAAATATTTATCATCAAGACCATAAGTAATGTATGCATCGGTATTTTTATACGGAGTTCCATCCATTAAAGAAAGAATCTCGTCTTTTGTTTTTCCTAAAAGTGGACTATAATCAGTGAAAAGGTCATGATTTATGGTAACAACAACCAACTGACGTGAATCTGGATACCAAATGATTCCTGCTGTTGCTTTGTCATAGGTATCTGCATTGATATAAGCATATTGTCTTTCTGTTGTACCTTTCTCGTAAACATAATATGCGGAATTAAGATATTCTTTCATCTCTGCATTTGTAAATGATGGAGATTCTTTTGCCACAACAGAAACAGCTTTGACAGAATTGGTCCATGTATCAAAATTAAAAACAAGATACCCAAAATCTCCATCGCTTAATAAATACATAATTTGCTTATCTGTATCTGAGTATGGAGATTTTCCAAATTGCTCATATATTTCCTCTCGCGTTTTGCCAAGAAACTCGCAGTAATCATATGGTAAAATTCCAGCTACATTGACTTCTACCACAGCAGTTCCTTGGGTTGTTATAACGTCAATGTATGTGCGACCACCAGACATTGCTTTAATTTCTCCTGTTTTAGAATCAACTTCAACAATCTTACTATTGTGTGATGAAAATCCTACAATATGAGGCTGTGCCATCTCACCATTATTGATGTTCTTATATGTTGTGATTGTATCAGGAATGAGCTCTTCATAATTTGGCTTCATAGTCTCTCCACTCTTAATATTAACTTCAAGCAAAAGTTTTCCATAAGTGAATTCAAGACCTGCTGTATTGTTTTTCACAGAAAGACTTAGATTTGATATAGCCGTTATACTCCAATCCAAGTTCATCAATGTCCCAGAACTCAACTTATACTGTCCTGTTATGTTTCCATTCTTATCTAAAGAATACTTTCCGTTCAGTTCCTCAGAAATCTGATAAATAGAATTATCATAGTAAGAGGTATAAAAAATACCACTCTCTCTAAATTCTGTTTTTTCCCAGCTTTGTTCCGATGGTTTATCATAAATCCATGTTGAAGACAAAAGTTTAAGAACAGGTTGTGCTGTCCATTGCTTTTTGTTTTGAATTGGTTCATCATCATTGTTACTGCATGAGATGAAGAACAAGGTAGTCAATACCATTGTTAAAATTAGAATCTTTTTCATTTCTTTTTTTTATTAGTTAGTGATGTTCAATATCTAAATGTGTAACCTATCTTTACCGAGAAGTAATTGTTACGCTGTTTGTATCCTGACATCAAGACATCGGCTCCTTTATCGAATATTCTCCAACGCTCACTATTCCAATACTTTTCGTTTGCTGCATTAGAAAGCATAATGTTGTATTCCATGCCAAATGAAATTCCTGCATATTCATAAGAAACACCCAACCTTGCACCGAAATTCAGCTTTTTTAGAGGAGAATCCTCCAAATCACAGTCTTTTGGTATAACTCCATTGGTTAAAAACTCATCTGAGTAGGTTTCGCTATATTTCATACGTGATTTATATAGATTTAATTCACCACTTCCAGAGTAATTTAATGATGTCGTAAGACCTTGACTATAAACAATATCTGTTCGCTGGTTGTTCACGATTTTGTAACTACCCATTTTGTTTGCATCTGTATTCCCCGATATTTTCATATTTGCAGAGAGTCCATATCTTATTGTAGGTCCTATATTGATTTGCAAGTGACTAATTTTTGTGACCGGAATACGATACGATGCGATAACAGGTATTTCTATCTCGTTGAAAGTATATGACTCTTGATACTGATTCTGAGCATTTCCTTTAAAACCTTAATTCCGCAACACTATTACAAATATAACTTTTTAAGTACCTGAGCAACAAAAAGTTGCCCAGGATTTTGCCATGTCGAAGAATTCACTTATCTTAGTGTTGCAAAAATAAACAAGCAAAACTCTGATATGACATGGCAAAAATACAAATTAAATCTGAGGAACTCACTCCTTTTGGAGGAATATTTTCAATAATGGAGCAATTTGACTCCAAGCTCTCATCTGTTATAGACTCAACCCTTGGTATGAGATGCAAGCTGTATGGTTATCAATACAGCGAAATCATCCGTTCGCTTATGAGCGTTTATTTCTGTGGCGGCTCATTCATAGAAGATGTCACCACTCATCTGATGTACCACCTCTCGCTTTATCCGACACTTCGCACATGCAGTGCCGACACTATTCTCAGAGCCATAAAGGAACTGACCCAGGATAACATTTCCTACACATCAGACACGGGCAAGACCTATGACTTCAACACGGCAGACAAGCTGAATACATTGTTCCCCAATTGCCTGTTGTCCACAGGGCAGCTGAAAGAGGGCGAGGGGTATGACGTTGACTTCGACCACCAGTTCATAATATGATGCGCATAGTTGCGGATTTGAGGATTTTGAGAATAACTTCTATTATCAGTATCCGAAATACTTTTTGCAATACACGTTCATGATGCTGTCGTGGCGTGTCGCCCGGCCATGCGTGTGTCAGCAACGCTTTACGTGCTTCGGAACTGAACCCGCTCACGCTACACTCCAGCTCTCTGTTTGCCATATCACGGAAGAACTCTGCCAGCGGCATAATGTCTTCTTGACAGTCACGCAACGGAGGAACGGTTATCCCGAAGTCGTGCAGGCGGTACAGAAGATCCTGCCGAAAACGCTTTTCATTCACCGATACCTCCAAATCTTCATTGGTAGCAGCGATGATGCGGACATTGAAATTCCGGTCTGCCTTGTCTCCGACCGGGCGATACCGCCTCTCCTGTATGGCGCGGAGCAACATCTGTTGGGTTTCCAACGCGAGGTTTCCTACCTCGTCCAGAAACAACGTGCCGCCTTCCGCCTCATGGAAATATCCTTTCTTGGCATTGTCCGCACCTGTAAACGCTCCCTTGACGTGTCCGAAGAAAGCCGACGGTGCAAGCTCTTTGGAGAGTGAACCGCAGTCCACCGCCACAAATGGCTTGCCTGCACGTTTGCTCTTGTCATGCAACAGGTGGGCAATATGCTCCTTGCCCGTGCCGTTCTCACCAAATATCATCACGCTCATATCGGTGGCGGCTACCAGCCTTATGCGGTGCATGATTTTCTGAAAGGCGGAACCTTCACGGGCGAATATAGGCATACGGCGTTGTCCTGCCTGACGTTCTTTCAGTATGGAACGGATCAGGGGGACAAGTTTATCCTCCACAAGCTGTTTGGGAATATAGTCTATCGAGCCGAGTTTCATGCTTTCCACGGCGGTATTAACTTCGGCGTAGTCGGTCATAATGATGAAGGGCTGCATCTTTCCCTCCTTTCGCATCCAGCACAAAAGGTCTATGCCACTGCCGTCAGGCAGACGCAGGTCGGCAACCACGATATCATTATCTGTTGCCTGTTGCAGATGTTTCTTCGCGGTTGAGAGGTGGTAAGCCTTCATATTGCGGTAGCCCTCCCGTGACAGCATATTGCAGACATATTCGCAATACACGATGTTGTCTTCCACCACAATTATTTTTGTCTTATCCATCTTCGTATTTTCTCCTTTCCTCTTCTGCCAACCGTATTATTTCCACTCCCTTATCCAGCACAGCAGTCACGGCATGGCTTAACGCTTCACCATCCGGGAGAGCATCGCCACGAAGCAATCCGTAAAGTACATTCAGCGGTTGGTCGGCACGGAGCACCTCCCACGAACTGCGCAGGTGGTGGATCAGGGAATCCAGCTTTTGCAGGTCTTTTTCTTTTGCTGCATCCCGTACCGCCTGCATTTCCTTTTCTGTTTCAGTTATCAACTTTTCCAGCATGACGGCTTCATTGCCATAGGACAATAAGGCGGAAAAGTCCGGTTTCCCGTCCGGTGTCGCTTTTATGGCACATCTGTCGGAAACCTCCATCAGTTCCGATATGGAGAACGGTTTGAACAGGCATCCGGCAAAGCCTTTTGCCAATAGTTCCCCTTTGTTACAACTGCCCGAAGCGGTTGCCACAACCACCGGGATTGTTGGTGAATTGCCCACGTTGGACGAACGCAACAGTTCCAGCAATTCGAAACCGTTTATATCGGGCATATTCAAGTCTGTCAGCAACAGGCTGTATTCTTTCTGGCGTATCATTTCCATCAGTGCCGCAGCATCGGTGCAAGTGTCGCAGTGTATTCCTTCTTGGGAATACATCTCTTTCAGCATTAGAAGTAATACCTCATCATTGTCAATGGCGACAACATTGAGGTTTCTCTCCTCCCGGTGGATATAAGTCTGTATCTCTTTTTCCGGTATTTCTTCGGCTTTCTGCATGGGTATTTCCACTGTGAAACGACTTCCTTTCCCTTTCTCGCTTTCCAAATGGATTTTGCCGTCAAGCATCGCCACTATGTTATGCACGATGGCAAGTCCAAGTCCGAAACCGTCTTTTGCGGCGGCGTTTGAGAGGCGTTCAAATGCCCCAAATACACGTTGCTGTTCATCTTCTGTCATGCCTGTGCCTGTATCCTCGAAAATCAGTGTCAGCACTCCGTTGGTATAATCGATAGTCAGCGACACACCGCCTTTCTCCGTGAACTTGATGGCATTTGACAGCAGATTGTTTCCAATTTGGATGATTCGCTCCTTGTCGGTCAGTACAACCGCATCGTTTCCGTTCTTTACGGTCAAGGAAAGCCCCTTGTTCATGGCGACGGGCATGAACTCCGTTTCAAGGGTATGCGTGATTGTGGAGATGCGGCAGGGCAACAGTTTGGGCTGCTCCTTGCCGTTGTCCAAGCGGAAGAAGTCCAGCAGGGTGTTAAGCATATCCCGCATACGGTCGGAAGATTGTTGTATGCTTTGAAGAAAATTCACATTGTTCTCCTTGCTGCACTCTTTCTGTAACAGCTCAGTATAACCTGTTATTGCCGTTAGTGGTGTGCGCAGTTCGTGGGTGATGGTATGTACCGCTTTCTTCCTTGATGCTATCAGTGCCTCGTTCCGTTGTACGGATTGTTCCAGTTGCCCTATCAAATCCGTTGTCTTGCGCTTGTACTGCTTGATGCTCGTTGCATTACGGTGTATAATGATATAAGAAATGACCAACAGCAAAAGGACAAATCCCATTAAGCCTCCAATCTGCATAAATGACTTTTCACGCATGGCAACTATTTCGTCTTCCCGCCCTTGCAGGTCAGCTTGTACCTTATTTTCTATTTGACAGATTAACTCCTTCAACTGCCTGTTTAGATCTGCATTGCGGGCAGCAAGACTGTCGGCTTGTTCCGACAACTGACGGTTATGCTCTTTCTGTTCGCTGACCATGTTTCTATTGGGTGAACGGAGCGTAGTCGTTGTTGTCAATGGCTTCGTTTTCTCTTTTTTACCGAAGATGCCCAAGAATCCTTTGCGCTTCGGTTTCTTGGGCTGTTCCTGCACAATCTTCTGCACAATCACCGGTTCTTGGCTGGCTATCTTCCTGTTGATGGATTGTTGCTCATCCATTAACCGGACTATCTGGAATATCTGCCGTTCCTTATACTCCAAAAGACTGCGCACGCTGTCAACACGCTCAATTTTGTGAGTTACATTGAAACTGCATAATATACTGTCCAATGCAATACGTTGGGCATGGTAATTCGCCAAATCCATTTCATCCCAATCCAATACAGTTTCTCCTAATAAAGAGAACTCTATCAGCCGAATATGAATACGGTTTACCTCCTTCCTGAACTCATCTATCCGTTGATTGCCAACCTCCAATGCTTCCACTTCCTGCCATTCATTATGACAAGTAAATGCAATGCCCACTACTATTAGGATTATGAAAGTGTGGTTTAATGCTATTGCCTTACGTACAAATTCCATCTATTTTCTTACGAATTAAATTCTTCCTCCTCCCAGCGCATGATAAAGTTTGATTACACTTTGTATGCGTTCAAAACGAGTTTGTAGCTGTTGCACTTCCGCTTCGAGAAGAGACTGTTGGGCGGTCAATACTTCCAAATAGGTGGTATTGGAATGACGCATAAGCGATTCTGTCTTTCGCACAGCGTCGCATAATGTTTCAACCTGCCGGGCATTGATTTCAATTTGCGATTTTGTCGTCTGCCATGCGGTCAGAGCATTGTTCACTTCTTTTCCTGCGTTCAGCAAAGACTGTTGGAACAGTAACTTTGCTTCCTCTTGACGAGTTTTGGCTATCTTCAAGTTGGCGATGTTTGTGCCCCGGTTGAATAAGGGCTGTGTCAGGGAGCCAATGGCATTGAGCAACCATTGTCCGGGATTTACGATTACGCCACCACCGTTATTTGTCCACCCAAGAGTCCCCGAAAGGGTAATATTGGGATAGAAGGCGGCACGGGCCGCATTGGTGGCGTAGAATGCCTGCGCCAGTTCCATTTCAGCCTGACGCACGTCGGGACGGTTGGAAAGCAGTTGCAAAGGGACTCCGATAGAGACTGTATCGGGGAAAACAGCCTCGGCCAGATTACTTCGTCCAATCGAGTGTGACGGCATGGCAAGTATCGTAGACAGGGCGTTTTCTGTTTCGGAAATACTCCTGCGTATGGATAACAGGGATGCTTCGAGTTGCATCACGTTTGCCTTTGCCTGCAATACGCCGGCTTCGTTTGATTTCCCCACTTTTTTCAACGCTTCAAGAGTGCGTACGGTAGTCCGCCAGTTCTCCAAAGTTTGGTTGCTTATTGCCATTTGAGCGTCAAGCATGGCAAGTGTGTAGTAACTGTCGGCAATAGTGGCGACAAGCTGTGTCTGTACGGCTTGCCGGTAGGCACGGCTTCCTTGTAATGCGGCGGCTGCGCCACGCTTTGCCGCCGTAAGTTTGCCGAAGATGTCCAGTTCCCAGCTTGCTGATGCTCCCACATTATATGTCTTTGCCGTTGCCCCGTCATGTTTGTTGGCATTACCTTCGGCATTCAGTCCCAATGATGGAAGATATGAGAGTTTGGTTGTAAGCAGGGTGGCTTCTGCCGCTTCCACGCGTAACCGTGCCACATTGAGATCTATGTTCCGTTCAAGCCCCGTTTCAATCAAGGACTGGAGTTTCGGGTCGGTAAACATCTCCCGCCACGACAGGGACGCAATGGTCGTTGTATCAATGTCCGTCGGTACGTCCCGATACAGATTCTCCGTTGAAAGGTCAGGGCGATGATACCGGCTGTATGTGCCACAACCGGCAAACATCCATCCTGACAGTATGATATATATGGCTGTCTTCTTCATTTAATTATGCTTAATACGTTCTTGGATATATTGGAAAACGATAAATAATGACGGAACAAGGAACAACAGAGCCAAAGTCCCTACAATCATTCCGCCAATTACACCTGTGGCAAGCGAACGGCTGCCGTTGGCACCCACCCCGTGAGCCAGCATCAGCGGTATAAGACCGAACACCATAGACAACACGGTCATCAGTATGGGGCGCAGACGGACTTTTGCCGCACTGTATGCCGCCTGTGCCAGCGTCATGCCTTCCGACCGCCGCTTGCCTGCATATTCGGTAAGCAGGATTGCGGTCTTGGCAAGCAGCCCGATAATCATGATCAGTCCGGTCTGCATGTAGATGTTGTTCTCCAGACCGAAGAGCCACGCAAACAGGAAACTGCCCATCAGTCCGCAAGGCACAGACAACAGAACCGCGAAAGGAATAAACACGCTCTCATACAAGGCGCACAGAATCAGATAGACCAGAACCATGCAGAGCAGGAATATAAGCGTGGCATTATTGGTTGTCTTGCTTTCCTCGCGCGAGATACCGCCGAACTCGTAAGTGTAATTGGCCGGAAGCACTTCGCGTGCCGTCTCACCGATGGCTTCGAGCACCTGCCCCGAACTGTACCCCTGAGCCGGGGAACCGCTAATCGAGATGGAATTGAACAGGTTGAAGCGGGTGAGGTCTGACGGACCGTTGGTCTTGGTCAGGCGCACGAACTGGCTCAATGGCGACATACCGCCATCGGAAGTTCGCACATACATGTGGTGAAGGGATTCCGCATTCACGCGGTATTCCGCCGGAGCCTGCATAGTCACATGGTAGAGCTTGGAGAACCGGTTGAAGTCGGAAACATATTGTCCGGTATAATAGCCCGACAAGGTGGAAAGCACGTCTGCAGGCGACACACCCGACTGTTCGCATTTCGCGGCATCAATATCCACCCAGTATTGCGGATAGTCCGTGGCAAAGGAGGAATAGACTTCGCCGATTTCGGGTCGCTGAGACAAGGCTTCGACAAACTTGTCCGCCTCTTCCTTAAAAGCGGTGATGTCTCCACCCGCCTTGTCCTGCAAATAGAGTTCAAAGCCATTTCCCATGCCATATCCGGCAATCATCGGGGGCGACATGGCGAACACTGTGGCATCGGGAATGTCCGAGGTGACGGCATAAATCTTTCCGATAACGTCATTGACCGACTGCCCATCTCCCTTACGCAGATCCCAATCTTTTAGTGTCACAAAATACATCGCCTGCGAGGGACCGGAACCGCTGAAAGAGAAACCGGTAACCGCACCGCTGTATTCAATCTCGCCGATGCTGTCGAGACGGCTGTTGATACGCTCCATCACCTTACTTGTCTGAGCCATGGACGTGCCGGGCTTCGTGTTCATACTCACCATGACCGTCCCGGTATCCTCTTCAGGAATAAGTCCCGTCTTTGTGACAGTGACCAGTAGCACCAGCAACCCGAAAGAGACGCCTATAATGCTCCACAACAGCCACCGGCGGTGGATAATGAACATCACCCCACGTACATAGCGTCGGCTCAGACGGTCAAAAACAGCATTGAACGCTTTTCGGAAACGGGCTGCAAAATTGTTCTTGGTGTTGCCGTGCTCGTCGATATAGGGTTTCAGCAACAGTGCGCAAAGTGCCGGTGAGAGTGTGAAGGCATTGATTGCCGAGATACCCACGGCAACAGCCATCGTGATACCGAATTGCGTGTAGAAAGCTCCCGAAGTCCCACCCATCATGGCAACGGGGAAAAACACTGCCATAAAGATGATGGTAGAGGTAAGTATTGCCGAAGATACCCCCTTCATGGCATCATCGGCCGCGAGAACCGCCGACTGATAGCCTTCGTCGAACTTCGCCTGCACCGCCTCCACCACTACGATGGCATCATCGACCACCGTTCCGATGGCAAGCACAAGCGCAAAGAGTGTCAGCAGGTTTATGGAAAAACCTATCATGGACATCACGGCGAATGTGCCGATGATGGAAACGAAGATGGATATGGTAGGGATAAGCGTCGATTTGATATCCTGCAAGAACACATACACCACTACGATAACCAGCAGTATCGCTTCCAGCAAGGTACGGAGGACCGAGTGAATGGAGGCATACAGAAACTTGTTGGTATCGGTAAGCACCACGAATTCCGTCCCTTCGGGCAAGTCCCGGCTGAGGTCGTCAAGCACTTCGTGAATCTCCTTGATGGTGCTCGATGCATTGGACCCGGCTTTCTGGTTGATGAGCATCATGGCTGCCGGATGTCCGTTCACCTCGGAGGAGTAGTTGTAGGATTCATCGCCCAGTTCCACATCGGCAACCTCTTTCAACCGAAGCACATTGCCGCCCGGTAGTGACTTGACAACCAGTTCACCAAATTCTTCCGCACCGGACAAACGCCCACGATATTTCATCGTGTATTCATTGGCAGTAGGATGATTGGCACCGAAGGAGCCGGTGGCAGCCTCGATGTTCTGCCGTGCGAGTACGGCAGAGATGTCATCGGGGATAAGCCCGTATTGCGCCATTTTGTCGGGTTTCAGCCAAAGTCGCATGCTGTAGTTGGAACCGAACATCTGCACCTTTCCCACGCCGCTGATACGTTTCAGCCTCGGCTCGACATTGATTTTCACGTAATTGTTCAGGAAGGTCTGGTCGAAGCGGTCATCGGGCGAATAGAGCACGAAAGTCATCAGTTCGGCGTTCTGCTGTTTTTCGGTGGTGACACCGGTTTTGGTGGCTTCTGCCGGAAGCTGGCTCAGTGCGCCGTTCACGCGGTTCTGCACGTTTACCGCTGCCATGTCCGCGTTGGCACCCTGTTTGAAATAGATGTCGATGGAAGCATCCCCCGTATTCGATACCGTGGAAGTCATATAGGTCATGTCTTCCACGCCGTTGATGGCTTCTTCCAGAGGGGTTATCACTGCCTTTTGCACGGTTTCGGCGTTTGCACCCGGATAGGTTGCAAATACGTTGATGGTCGGAGGTGCGATGTCGGGGTATTGTTCCACCGGCAGGGAAAACATGGAAATCATACCCAACAGTACGATTACCACCGAGATAACGCCCGAAAACACCGGGCGGTCTATAAAAAATCGCAGGTTCATTTCACTTCGTTTTTAGGGGTTATGCTCATACCTTCTTTCACCAGTCCCACGCCTTCGGCGATAATGGTGTCACCGACCGAGAGTCCTTCTTTTACGATAAACCGGTTGCCGTTGTTCAGGCGGTCCACCGTGAGATAGGCGGCTTCCGCCTGTCCGTTTTTCAGGCGGTAAGCGATAATCTTGTCTTGCAGTTCCACGGTGGCGGTCATGGGGATGGTTACGGCCTCCGTTTTCGGGTTTTGAAGGATGACATTGCCGATGCTGCCGCTCAACAGTTCTCGGTCGGGATTGGGGAACAGGGCTTTGATCTGCACCGTTCCGGTAACCGGGTCCACCACGCCGCTTACGGTTTCAATACGTCCTTTCACCTTGTACAGGCTGCCGTCGTTGAGTTGCAGGCGCACTTCCGGCGTTCCGGCTATCATGCTGTCAATTGAGCCATAGTGAGCCGAATATCGCCGTAGCATATTCTCCGAAATGGAGAAATAGGCATACATCTCCGCATTGTCGGACACGACCGTGAAAGGCTGCGCCATATTGGGACCGACAAGTGCACCGATACGATAGGGTAATGTGCCTACCACTCCGTTACTCGGACTTTTGATTTCCGTATAGGAGAGATTGTTGCGTGCATCCGCTTCTTGTGCCTTTGCCTGTTCGAGTTCGGCAAGCGACACTGCCAGTTGGTTCCGTGCGAGAGAAAGCTCGTAGTCGGATATGACCTTCTCGTCAAACAACGCCTGCTTGCCCTGCAGCTCGATTCGTGCCGTTTCCGCTTTTGCCTGTGCCGCGCTGACATTTGCCGATGCCGTGCGCAATGCAGCCAGATAGGGAGCTTGGTCGATTACTGCCAATACTTGACCGGTCTTCACCCGTTCACCCTCCTTCACGCATAGACGCGTGATGCGGCCGGATATTTGCGGCATGATATCCACATCTTGTCGCCCGCGGATAGTGGCGGAATAAGATTCGGATATTTCCACCGGCATGGACGATACTGTTATGACCCGATAACTCGGTACCGCATCCTGCTTACCGTCCTGCTTGCATCCAGTCGACAGAAACAGCATGACGGCAAATGCGGCGAAATTAATGATAATGAATCGCTTGTTCATATTCTTTTCTTGTTCTTAATTATTCGTAATTGATTTAGCACTGATTGAATTCCATTCTTTTTTTAGAATGGAATAAACACGGGTATCTTCATATTTCGGGGTGCCGTTAGGATTGTTTATAAATGTCACAAATTCCTTGAAGCATCCTTCGCGGCGCATACCAAGGCGTTCGCATAAGCGTTTGGAGCGAATATTGTCATCTTCCACAAATCCATAGATACGCCGTGCATGGTAATGCTCGATATCTTTATCGTTCCATTCCAGTATTGTTTCACCCAATAGAGAAAATTTTAT
>OIXU01000246.1_pt1 | contig 19370 bp, 17 predicted proteins | sample 1587921 | NCBI WGS metagenome assembly OIXU01 (sample SAMN03283238) | human gut metagenome | biome: human-associated habitat; material: feces | host: Homo sapiens | place: Peru | collected 2012
CCTTTGCCAACGGGCAGACCAGTGTCGGCGATGCCGGAATCCCCATCTGGATCATGCTGCTGTGCTCGGCCACGATGGGCATCGGCACCAGCGTGGGCGGCGAGCGCATCATCAAGTCCGTCGGCCAGAGCATGGTCAAGCTCGAGAAGTATCAGGGCTTCTCCGCCGACCTCGCAGGCGCCGCGAACCTGTTGCTTGCCACCCTTACCGGCATCCCTGTGTCCTCCACCCACATCAAGACTTGCGCCATCATGGGCGTCGGTGCCGTCAAGCGCCTTTCGGCCATCAACTTCGGCGTAGTCAAGGACATGATGTTCACCTGGTTCTTCACCTTCCCCGCCTGCGGACTCATCAGCTTTGTCATTGCCAAGCTGTTCATGATGTTCCTCTAGTTCAACCGAGCGTCCATCCGGACCGTAATACTTCACCCACCCGTCTTCGCCTCGAAAGGACCCACTCATGGCAAAGAAACCCGATTCGTTCTACTTTGACAACTACGTCGCCTGCGCCGACCTTGCCGTCCAGGCCGCCGAGCTGCTTGCCCAGATCTTCGAAAATTTCGACCCCGCTCAGATCCACGATATGCTTGATAAAATGCATGCGATTGAGCACGCGGCCGACAAGAAGCACCATGAACTCGAGGATGCCCTGCTCACCGCCTTCATCACCCCGCTCGAGCGCGAGGACCTCGACCTGATGAGCTGCTCGCTCGACACCGTACTCGACCGTATCGAGGGCGTCGTGCAGCGCGTCTACTTCACCAACATCCAGAGCATCCACCCCGATGCCATCGTGATCGCCCACAAGGTGACCGACGCCTGCCGCGCCATGAAGGACCTGATGGTCGAGCTGCCTAACTACCGCAAGTCCAAGACCCTGCGCGAGCTCGTCATCCAGATCAACACCATCGAGTCCGAGGCCGACGAGCTCTACATCAACGCCATGCGCAACCTGCATGTCAACGGCAAGGACCCGCTCGAGGTCATCGCCTGGCGTGACGTGTACGCCTTCTTGGAGTACTGCGCCGACTGCTGCGAGAATGTGGCTGATGTTGTGGATTCGATTGTAATGAAAAATAGTTAATTGGGGATACGCTTCCCGTCGGCGAAGGGCCGGCACTTGTTTGCTTTCTCACTCCGGCTGCACGGCAGAGTCGTTCGAAAGTAAATAGGTGTCGGGCCTTCGCCTTGCGTACCACCATTGGGAACCTTGGCTGACAGTCAGAATGCGATTGGGGCTTGGCTGATACGGACTTTTATGCCCGAATGGATACTTTAAAGCTGTACTGAGCGTTTGGCTGAATGGAGCTTTGGGTACCCTTTGTTTTGCTTTGGGTTGATTTGCTGACTTTGGAGGGATTGGTTATGGGGTATTTGGATTTGGCTCGGTCTCGGTATTCTTGTCGTGAGTTTGAGGATCGCTCTGTTGAGCAGGCTGTGGTGGATGCCATTGTTGAGGCTGGGCGTATTGCTCCTTCTGCTTGTAATAATCATCCGACCCGTGTGATGGTGCTTGATACTCCTGAGTTGTTGGAGAAGGCCGCTGCTTGTCAGCCGCGTTTTGCTCGTGATGGGTCTATCTTTGGGGCTCCGCTTATCTTCCTCATTTGCAGCGTTACCGACGATGCTTGGGTGCGTCCCTATGACCAGATGAATTCCAGTGAAATCGACACTTCCATCGTGTGCGATCAGATGATGATGGAGGCCACAGAGCAGGGCCTGGGAACGTGTTGGGTGTGCCATTTTAAGCCCGAGGTGGCACAAGAGCAGTTCGGCCTGCCCAAGGGCGTCTATCCCTATCATATGCTCGTCTGCGGCTATCCTGCCGACTATATCGCCAACCCCGAGCACCGCGAGGCCCGTACCATCCCCCTCTCCGACTTCCTCCTCAAGTAGATTTTTGGGACATGCAATAAAAAGGACCCGCAACTTGCGGGTCCTTTTTTATCGACTGGTTGTAATCCGGCGTTAGTCCAGGTCGTCGGCGGCAAAGTTGTCGATCGGGGCGAAGGGGTCGGCCACGGGGACAACAGGATCAGCGACAGGCAGCGGCTCGGCGGCGGGAACGGTCACTGCAGGAGAAGCGGCAGAACCGACCGGCGTGGAAGCCATGAGATCGGCCGGGAAGGAGTTCTGAGCATCGTCCATGAAGTGCTGGATGAGCTTGAGGTACTCGGCCTTGAACTCCTCACGGGAAGCCTTCAGACGATCAATCTCCTCGAGCTCGGCCTGCTTCTCGGTCAGGGCCTGACGGATAACCTCGCGGGCCTTGGCGTCGGCCTCGTTACGGATACGCTCAGCGTTCTCGTTGGCGTCGTTGACGATGCCCTCGGCGGTCTGCTGGGCAGCAATCAGAGCAGCGGAGATCTGACGCTCCTGAGCGGAGAAGTCGGGTGCGGGCGCGGCCACAGGGGCGGCAGGAACGGCCTGGGCGGCAGCATCCTGAGCCTGGGCAAGCTGAGCCTGCGTGTCGGCAAGCTGCTGCTCGGTGGCGGTCAGACGACCCTTAAGATCGACGATCTTGGCGAGCATGGCGTCGACCTCGGAGGACAGCGTCTCCAAAAAGACGTCGACCTCGGCGGGATCGTAGCCGCGCTTGGCCTCAGAGAAAGTCTGAGCCTGGATGTCAGCAGGGGTAATAGCCATAACAAGTTCTCCTTTATCATCGCCATGGCGCCGGGCGCCCGACGTAAGTTACCGAGCCAGTTCTATACGAGTATACCTATAAGAAGCTGCAGAACCAGCCTCTGCACCAACTGCAACGCAATAATCGCAACGACCGGCGAAAAATCAACGCCGCCCATCGGCGGAATAAACCGACGGAACAGATTGAGCCACGGACCGCAGACGCTATCGAGTACCGCGGCAATATCCTGCAGCAGACCGCCCTGTTTCATGGGAATCCACGTCATAAAGCAATAGACCACGATGAGCGTGGAGTAAAAGTTGAACAGCGTGTTGACCAGCTGGACAATGGTGTAGATGTTGATGAGAGTCTCCTCGTCTAGGGTTTACTTAAGGTAGCCGTCGGCACGCAGCTTCTTGAGGTCCGAATCCTTGACCTCGCAGCCGGCGGGCAGCACCATAAACACGCGGTCGCCCACCTCTTTGACCGTAGCACCCAGACCACAGGCAAAGCCGTAGCTAAAGTCAAGGACGCGCTTGGCGACCTCGGTGCGAACGCCCACAAAGATCAGCGCAACGGGCTGCTTGGTGCGCACGCGACGGACAACGGTCTCGACGTCGTCATAGCTCTCGGGACGCAGGACATAGGCCGGCAGCTGCGGCGTGGCGTTGATGATGTTGCTCGCGTAGGCCGAAGCATCGCTCGGCGCGGAAGCGGGTGCGGGCGCCGCGGCGCGGGCGCGAGCGCTCTCGGCATAGCTCGACGGCGTGTCGTAGGCGCCAGGACGATAGCCGCCCGCGCCAGTATCCTGCGAACGCGACGGCGGATTGTACGTCGTGGCATGACGGGAGTCGTCGCCAACCAGCTGTCCGGAACGCGTGTACACAGCGACCGATTCTGCCTCGCCGCGGCGCGTCTGACCCAGCAGGCCGTTGCTCGGCTCGTCCTGGGTGTAGAAGCCCTCGCCCGAGGCGCCGCTGTAGCCGTTGTTCTGGTAGCCATCGTCATAGCCGTCATCATAGCCGTAGTCGTCGTCCTGGCCATAACCCTGGTCGTAACCCTGCTGGCCGCCCAGGTGCATCTTATTTTTAATCTCGTCAAGGAAGCCCATGGTTGTGTCCTCTCGCGGTTTAGTGCAGGCGCTCCGATAATCAGTGCGCACTTCAGAGCCTTATTTTACTGCAAACTCCGGGCTAAATACTACCCTGCCCAGGCGAACGAGCGTAGAGCCCTCCTCAAGGGCAGGCTCAAAGTCCTCGCTCATGCCGCAAGAGAGCTCAGGCAGCCTCAGTTCGGGGTGCGCCGCCTCCAACTCATCCCTCAGCTCGCGCAGCCCTGCAAAAGTCCGTCGTGCCACATCCTTGTTCCCCCGGGGCGCCATAGTCATAAGCCCCTGCACACAAATTCCCTCAAGTTCCACAAGCTCGCCGGCAACGCCACGAATCTCATCGGGCGAAAAACCGCCCTTGGATTCCTCGCCGCTCACATTGACTTCGATCAGCACGCACTGGGGGCCGGCGAGCTCGCCCGCCTCGATCTTGCGGACCGCACGGCTCGAGATAGCCTGCGCCAAATGCAGCGAGCTCACCGAATGAATCAACTCGGCCGAGCCCAGCACCGCATTGATCTTGTTGGTCTGCAGGTTACCAATCATATCGAAGCGCACCTCGGGCAGCTCCGGATGCTCCGCCAGGCCCGTGAGCTTGCGGACGAGCTCCTGCGGGCGATTCTCGGCAAAGTGGCGATATCCCGCCTGAATGGCCGCGATGGTCTCATCGACGCCAACGGTCTTGGACACGGCAATCAGGCGTGCGGCGTCGTGGGGACGACCCGCGCGATCGAGCGCCGCATAAAAACGCTCCAGAATCTGCTCGCGGCGAGCGCGCATCAAGTCCAAATAATTATCCATTGCCAATCGCCTCCGCTAACAGCCATACAAGTAGTCCCATGCTAACGCAAGAGCGCGGCCCTGCATGTGCAAGGCCGCGCTCACTTAGGTATTTACAATCTTTCGACGAACGGAGCTGTCCTACTCCTCGTCGTCCTCGCCATCATCCTCGTCCTCAAGATGATCCAGCAGGTAGCGGAGACCCTCGCTCACCTCGTTAGCGGGTACCTTGGCAACATAGCGTGCATCGACGGCAGGCCTCATGATAACGCCCTCGCCCGAAGGCACGCGCATGCTCTCGAGCTCGTCCTCGTCCGTACGGGCGATATCGCCAGCGTTCATACGCTGGCCGGTCAAAAGGAAGGTCAGACGGCAGGCGGCATCGATGGAAATCGAGGCGATGCGATCGAGGTAGCGCGAAACCATGATGGCACGGCGCAGGTCATCGTAATTGCTGTCGTCATCCATAAAGTCGCCCGTGTCCATGCGGTTGAAGGTACGGAAGAACTTCTCGTAGGCAGCGTGCACCGGTTCATCCTCGACGGCCAGGTTGCAGATGATGGACATGTCGTTGGTGACCAGGGCGGAAAGCGACGAGCCCAGCACCTGGTACACTGCCTCGGCCTCGCGCTCAACCGTTCCGACGAGTTCCTGAGGAAGCGAGATATCGGCCTTGACCATATGGCGCGTGGCACGGCAGATCTGGCGAACCTTATCGGTCATGCGCTGCAGGTTAAAGTCGACGTAGATGATCGTCTGGAGCAGGCGGAAGTCGGAGGCGACCGGCGACTGCGTAGCGATCAGGTTGTAGCACACGGCCTCCAGGTTGGCGCAGCGGGCGTCAATCGAAAGCGTGCGCTTCTTGGTCTTGGTGGCGAGCTTGCGGTCATCGGTCACGTAGGCCTTCACGGCGTCGTGAAGGGCCAGATCGATGGCCTCGTAGATGCTCAGCATCTCGTGACGGGCCTCGACGAGCTGACGGGAAAACAGTTTGCGCATGGTTCACTCCAATCAGTTGGGTGCGGTCATGCCGCCCGCACAGTGATTACGCACCGGACCAGGTCCGATCGGCTTGGGACTAGTCGCACCGATCAGCCAAAGCGGCCGGTGATATAGTCTTCCGTCCGCGAGTCCACCGGGCTGGTGAAGATCGCGTCGGTTTGACCATACTCGATGAGCGTGGCGGGCTCGCCGGCAACTTCCTGCAAGAAGAATGCGGTGTAGTCGCTAATACGAGCAGCCTGCTGCATTGAATGCGTGACGATGATGATCGTCATCTCGGGCGCCAGCTCGGCCATCAGATCCTCGACCTTAGAGACGGACGTGGGGTCGATGGCGGAGCAGGGCTCGTCCATCAGAAGGACATCGGGCTGCACCGCAAGCACGCGTGCGATGCACAGACGCTGCTGCTGACCACCCGAGAGCGCCAAACCATCCTTGTTGAGCTGATTGGATACCTCTTTCCAGAGGTTGGCGCGCTTGAGCGATTCTTCCACGATGTCGTCGAGGTCGCTTTTGCTAGTCACGCCCTGCAGACGAGGGCCAAAGGCGACATTCTCGTAGATGGATTTAGGAAACGGGTTGGGCTGCTGAAAGATCATGCCCACGCGACGGCGAAGGTCGACCGGGTCGACGCCCTCGGCATAGATATCGTTGCCGTCGAGCGTCATGGTGCCTTCGACGCGCGTACCCTCAATCAGGTCGTTCATGCGGTTGATGCAGCGCAAAAACGTCGACTTGCCGCAGCCCGAGGGGCCAATGAAGGCGGTGATGGCGTTTTTGGCAATGTTGAGGTCAAGCCCCGTCAGTGCATGAAAGTCACCGTACCAAAAGTTGAAATCCTTGGCCGTGATGGCCGCTTGCTCCAACGTGGGAGCGGACTGATAAACGGACATGGGACTCCTTAACTAGCGGCGCTTGCGCGACAGGAAGCGCGCAAACAGGTTGAAGGCCAAAATGATCACCATCAGCAAGAGCGCGGTGCCGTAGGCAGCGTTCATGTTGATGCCATCGTTGGCAAGCAGGTACAGGTGAACCGTCATGGGACGGCCGGAATCGAGCGGCGAAATAGGCAGGTTGATGGCCTGGCCCATAGTGTAGAGCACCACCGCGGTCTCGCCGATGGCGCGGCCGATGGCAAGGACGATACCGGTCGCGATGCGACCAAAGGCAGAAGGAAGCACGATCTTGGAGACGACCTGCCACTTGGTGGCACCCAGGCCATATGCGCCCCAACGGATATAGCGCGGCACGGCGCGAATGGCCTCCTCGGTGGTACGCATGACGATGGGTAGCATCAGGAGCGCGAGCGCCAGGGCGGCCGAGACCATCGAAAGGCCCAAGCCCATGGCCTCGACAAACAAGGCGTAGCCAAAGAGGCCCATAACAATGGAGGGCACCGAGGCCAGGGCATCGGCAGCATAGCGGATGATGTCGACAACCTTGCCCTGCTTGGCGTACTCGGCAAGATAGACCGCAGCCAAGACGGCAATAGGCGTGCAGATGAGCATGGCGAGCGCCGTCACATAGACAGTCGAGACGATTGTCGGCCAAATGCCGCCCTCGGCATTCACGCCCTGGGGCCAACCGAAGATAAAGTCGAGCGAGATATGCGGCAGGCCGTTGATGACCACGTAGGCGATGATGGCAACTAGCACCAGCGTGGTGATATAGGCCGCGGCGCGAAACACGCCGAGCATGATCTTGTTGGACAGGTCCTTATTGATGCGGCCCTTCTTGCCATGGGAAAGGGCACGCTTGATGCGCTCGCGCGACGAGGTCGTATCGACCGTCGTGTCAACGGAATCGGACATAGCCTACCCCCTCTTCTTCTTGGAAATCAGACGGACGACGCCCACCAGCGTGGCGGAAATGATAAACAGGACCACGCCCATGCCGAACAGTGCGGAGCGATGCAGGCCCGAGGAGTAGCTCATATCGAGCGCAATCTGGCTCGTGAGCGTCGAGATAGGACTCGAGATGCTGTCCGGGATGACCGGGGCGTTGCCCACGACCATAAGCACGGCCATGGTCTCGCCGATAGCGCGACCCATGCCCAGCACGATGGCGTCCACGATGCCCAACTTGGCAGCCGGCAGCACGACCTTGTAGATGGTCTGCCATTTGGTGGCGCCCATGGCATATGATGCTTCACGAATACCCATGGGAATGGAGTTGAGGGCGTCGATAGTGAGCGTCGTGATGGTGGGGACGATCATGATAGCGAGGACGAACCATGCCGTCAGCGCACCAAAACCAAGGCCGCCGGTCAGCTGTGCGATAAACGGGCGGATGATGATCATGCCAAAGAAGCCGTAGATGATGGAGGGAATGCCCGCCAGCAGGTCGACGGCAGGGCTGATGAGCTTGCGCACGCGCTTGCTGCCGATCTCGACCAGGTACACAGCCGTACCGACGCCCAGGGGTACACCCATGGCGAGGGCACCGACGGTCACCAAGCCCGAACCGGCCAGCAGCGACATGATGCCGTAGCGTCCCTCGGAAGGCGCCCACGTAAAGCTAAAGAAGTCCGCCAGGCCAATATCGGTAAAGACGGGCAGCGCCGAGTACGTGGTGAAGACAAAGATCAGGATGACGGTGACGACCGCCAGGAATGCGCAGGCAAAGAAGATCCACTGCAGTGCCTTCTCCTTGATATAGGTGCTGCGCGACACGAGCGCCAGCTCGCGCTTCTTGGGCGCCTGAGCCGTCTGCTCAGTCTGGGGGCTTTCCTGTGCTTCCATGCTACTCACTCCCCTTCCCGTCGTTCGTGACGGGAATAAAGCCCGCCTCGCGAATCTGCTTGTCCATCTTTTCGGACGTCACATAGTCGATGTAATCCTGTGCCTGCTGCGAAGGCATTCCCTTCACAAAGAAATAGAGGTCACGCGAGATGGGATAACCGCCGCTTGCGACTGTCTTCTCGGACGCCTCAACGTGATTGACCGAAACGGCCTTAACCGAAGTCTTAGCATTGAGGCTATCGACGAAGCCTAGCGAAATATAGCCGATGGCCCCGCGCGAACGGGACACGACATCGCGTACCTGGCCCGTACCCGAAAGGACGGCCGAACGGCGATCGAACGGAGTGCCGTCCATCACGATGGTGCGGAAGGCCTCACGCGTACCGGACGCCTCGTCGCGGTTGATAACCTGAATCTTCAGGTCCTCACCACCGACCTCTTTCCAGTTGGTGATCTTGCCCGCATAGATATCACGGAGTTGCTCGGTCGAGAGGTTATCGACCGGGTTGTCGTCGTTCACGATGACCGCGATGCCGTCGTGTGCGATAACGATAGGCGTCAGGCCCAGGTCCTGCTCGTCGGCATTGAGGCCACGAGAGGAGCTGGCGATATCGGCGGTGCCGGCGCTGACGGCTTCGATGCCCGCAGAAGAGCCCAGACCGGAGACGAGCACGTCGATGCCGGTCTCCTCCTTAAAGCCCTCAGCAGCAATCTCGGCAATGGGAAGGCAGGTCGTGGAGCCGGCAACGGTGATGGAAGAGGTGGAAGAACCCGACGAGCAAGCGCACAGCGTAAGCGTAAGCACCGCGGCGCTCAGGACCGATGCAATCTTTCTCATAGCATCACGCCAATCGCAGCATGGCGTCCGCAGGTACCGCCCTCGTTACGGTAGGAATAAAAGCGGTCGTTCTGACGCACGGTGGAAAGCTTGGTGTCCACAATGCTGTTCGCATCGACGCCGGCATCCATCAGCGCCTCGCGAATGGCGGCAGAAAGATCGAGAAGACGAGAAGCGCTCGCATCGATGCATGCAAATTCAGCGGCAAAGCGATCCATAAGCTCCTGGGACACCTCGTACTCGTCACCCAGGATATGGGGGCCGATGTAGGCCGAGACGTCGCTCGGCTTGCAGCCAGCTGCCTCGCAGAGTGCCCGGCACGCCTTGGCGGAAATACGCGCGATCGTGCCCTTCCATCCGGAATGCACCACGGCAAATCCACCGGGGGCAACCAGCACCACGGGGACGCAGTCGGCAAAGCAGAGCAGCACGGGCACCTCATGGGCCGTACAGACGACGGCATCACAGCCCTCGGCAATCTGCTCACGAATGGACTCGAGATCATCGGCACCGTTCGAGGTCACCGTGACGATGTGGTCACCATGTACCTGATTGGGCACGAGCAGATTATGCTCGCACTCGGCGGCGCCCATGGCCTCGAGCGCTCGGCGACGATTTTCTTGAACAGCGAAAGGGTCATCGCCTACATGCGAGCCCAGGTTGAGTGATGAGTACGCATCTTCGGAAACACCACCGGTGCGCTCGGTGAAGGCAAAGCGAACATCGCGCGTCGCGCCCTCCACCAACGTAACTCCATCATGGTCGACACGCGAAACGTTGTCCGCACGTGCTGCCATACTTAAAGCCTCCTAATAACACAAGTACCACGGCTATGCCGCTGCAGTCCGTGACATACGGCTGCCATACTTCATCAAAAGGATACCCGCAGCAGTAAGGACCAAACGTAAAGGGAACGTAAGGAGATTGGAGGCTTTCGTTTACAAAGGTGAAACACAACAAAAAAAGGGGCGCATCCAATCTGATGCGCCCCATGCAAATCGTTGAGAAAAACTAACTAGAAGCTACCGCGCTTGAGGAAGTCGGGGAGCTCAAACTGGTCGTTGCCGAAGTTCGGGAGCTCGGAACCGCCAACGTTGCGGGTCGGAGCGGCCTGAGCCGGGCTCGCGGCAGGAGCGGTGCGCTGCGGCTCGGCGGCAGCGGCCTTGCTCTGGGACTGCTGGGCAGCAAAGAGCTCGTCCTGGCGGTTGACGTTGGAATCAGAGAAGCCCGTAGCGATAACGGTGATGCGCACCTGGTCGCCCAGGGACTCGTCGACAACGGTACCGAAGATGATGTTGGCCTCGGGATCGACGGCGTTGGCGACAACGTCGGCAGCGTCGCTGATCTCTTGGATGCCCAGATCCTTGGAGCCGGCGATGGAGAGCAGGACGCGCGTAGCGCCATCGATAGAGCTCTCGAGCAGCGGGCTGGAAATAGCCTGCTGGGCAGCGTCGACGGCACGGGTGTCCCCAGAAGAGGTACCGATGCCCATCATGGCGGTACCGGCCTGCTTCATGATGGTCTTAACATCGGCGAAGTCCAGGTTGATGATGCCCGGGACGGTGATGAGGTCGGTGATGCCCTGGGTGCCCTGGGAAAGGACGCCATCGGCAATCGCGAAGGCCTCGAGCATGGTGGTCTTCTTCTCGGCGATGTCGAGCAGCTTGTCGTTAGGGATAACGATCATGGTATCGACGCAATCGGAAAGGGTCTTGATGCCCTCTTCGGCGCTCTTCTTGCGCTTGCGACCCTCGAAGGTGAAGGGCTTGGTCACGACGGCGACGGTCAGCGCGCCGACCTCGTTCATCGCGATATCGGCAACGATGGGAGCAGCGCCGGTGCCGGTGCCACCGCCCTCGCCGCAGGTGATAAACACCATGTCGGCGCCAGCGAGCGCCTCGGCGATGTCGTCGCGGGATTCATCGGCAGCCTTGCGGCCAACCTCGGGGTTGGCGCCGGCGCCCAGGCCGCGGGTAAGGTCGGTGCCGATGTGCACCTTGATATCGGCATCAGAGATCGCGAGTGCCTGAGCATCGGTGTTGATGGCAACAAACTCGACGCCGCGGATGCCCTCTTCGATCATTCGATTGACCGCGTTGGTACCGCCGCCGCCGACGCCGACCACCTTAATGACGGCAAGGTAGTTGTTGATCTCTGTCTCGTGCATGTCGGTCCTCCGAACAAAGGTTATAGCCATAGCATGGGTTGACCCCTGCGCACATTAACCTTCAGGTTGAAAGTAAATGCAAAGGTAAACCGTATTATGTTTGCACATTATGAACGTATCAGTCAAATAATTGACCGTGAAAACCAAACAAACCAGATAAACGGCGCGGTATGGCCTCTCAACAAAGCCATACAGAATGCTATGCGGTCGGCGCGTTCCTAAACGTGTAGTTGCCCGGAGAACGGACATTGATATAGGTTACGCCCTCTACCTGCGAAAGCAGCTTGGTCACAATGCGCTCTTTCTTGGCGATATCGTCAGAATCGCCCAGCGACACCTCAACGCCATTATCGAGATTTGCCGAAATGGCCTCGACAGAAGGCGTGGAAATATCCTTAACCTGGCCCAAGAACTCGCTCGAGAACCCGCGGACGTAATCGAGGCCGGCCTTGACGGCCTTGGAGCTCACCGCCTGGCCCGAGACCGGAGCGACATCGGCCGAGACGTCGGTCAGCAGCACGGCACCGTAATGCTTAGCAAGCGCCAGGGCGGCATCGATGCCGGTTAGGGTGTTGGAGCCTTCCCCCGATGCGGCGACATTGCCCTGGTCGTCAACATCAACCGAGGTAGACAGCGGTGCGATCCATGTGTCGTCGTCCCCGATGGCCCAAGCCAGGTCGTCCGAGCTGATATACGCGATGGCGATTACCTTGCGTTCCGTCGGCGTGATGATGAGCGTGTGGGGAAATTGACGCTGGACATCCACGCCCGAGACCCACGGGTTTTGCTTGAGGTCCTCGGTGATTTGGTCGGGATTCACGTTGAAGAGCGACGTGTTCTCGGGCAGATCGATCAGCTGGATGGCATCGTGCTTGGTCACGTGCTCGCTACCCTGAATCTGGATATCGGTGGCGGCGAACAGGCCGGAGTTGATGACGACGATGGCAACGACGGTAAGCACGGCCACGGCCGCCAGGATACCGCCCACGATCTTGCCCTTACCTTTAATGGCAGAAGCGGCGTCGGTCGTCTTGCTTGCCATGGCACCCAGCGATGTCAGGGGGTTGATACCCTTTTTGACCGAAGTCGCCTTGGCGGCGGGTGCCGACGCCAGCGAGCGCGGCTTGGCGCCACCCAACGTATGGCCGACATGCGTCGCCTTGGCCCCCAGGGAAGACTTGGGCGTCGCTACGGGGCGAGCGGACTTGGGCGCCGTCATAGAACGAGAGGGTTTAACACTTGTCGCCGGCTTGGATGTAACCGAAGGACGTGATGCCGGACGAGTCGTCTTTTTGGCAACGGGGCGCCCGCCAAGCTGCGAGCCGACAACCGGACGCTTGACAGGCCGTACGGACCCAGCCGGTTTGGAAGGCATGACAGATTTACGTTGAGGCTGGGATGGTGCGCCGGAACGCCCTCCGGCGCGGCGGAAGGTTGGTTTCGATGCTCTAGAAGCCGAGGAATTTAACTTCCGGTCTGAGCTCGATGCCATACGCCTCCCTCACCTTTCCGTGCACATGCCTGATAACCGCGGCCACGTCATCGGCCGAGGCGGTTCCGTTATTAACGATAAAATTAGCGTGTACGGGCGATACTTCCGCGCCGCCAACCGAAAAACCCTTTAATCCACAATCCTCAATGAGCTTTCCCACGCTCGCATCGGGCGGGTTGCGAAAGACCGACCCGCAGGATGCGCGGCCCATGGGCTGCGTGCGCTTGCGGCGCGTCAGATACCGCTCCATGCGCTCGCGAATGTCCGCTTTGGGCGCGGGTTTGAGCTTGAGCACGCACTCGAGAATGATCTCGTTACGTGGCAAGCTGCACTCGCGGTAGCCCCAGGCAATCTCAGATCCCGCATAGTGCTTAATGCCGGATGCGGGGTCAAACGTGACCACATCCTCAATCAGCGAACCGATCCACTCGGTCCGCGCGCCGGCGTTCATGGACACGGCGCCGCCGACCGAGCCGGGAATGCCGACCGCAAACTCAAGGCCCGAAAGCCCGCGCGACAGGGCGTCGTTGACCAAGCGCGCGAACATAACACCCGCGCCAACGGTCAGCGTGCAGCCGTCCTCGGCAACAACCGTTCGCTGGAACTCGCGCCCCAGAGAGATGACGGCACCGCGATAACCGGCATCGGCAACCAACAGGTTGGACCCCTTGCCGATAATCACCCACGGCACCTGCTCGCGGTCAAGCACCGCCACGGCACGACGCAGGGCATGGTAGCTATGGCACGTCACGAAGAGGTCGGCCTTGCCGCCAATGCGATAACTCGTATGGCGCGCAAGGCGCTCGTCCTCGACCACGTCCGTGTCAATCATGCCCGAAAGCGCCATGACGGCGTTAAATAGACCCATGGGGCTTAAGCGTCTTTCTTAGCAGTCAGATACTCGATGAACTCGGGGCCGACCGTCGTGACGTCACCGGCACCCATGGTAAGCAGCAGGTCGCCCTCGCCCACCATCTTCTCGAGCTCCTCGTTGAGCTCAAGACGGCTGGAGCAGTACACGACCTCCTTACCGGGGTGCTTGGCACGCACGGTATCGGCGAGCATCTTGGAAGTGACGCCCGGAATGGGCATCTCGCCGGCGGAGAAGACGTCAATCAGCAGCAGCTTGTCGGCATTGGCGAAGGCGTCGGCAAAGTCATCGCACAGAGCCTGCAGACGCGAGTAGCGGTGCGGCTGGAACACGACGTCGACGTGCTTGTAGCCCAGCGACGAAGCGGCAGCGAGTGTCGCCTTGATCTCGGTGGGATGATGGCCGTAGTCGTCGACCACGGTGATGCCGTCGATATCGCCCACGTGGGTAAAGCGACGACGGACGCCCTCAAAGCTCGAAAGGGCCTTTGCGGCGGCGTCGGTATCGAGCCCCAGAACATGAGCAACCGTAAGGACTGCCGTGGCGTTGAGCATGTTATGACGACCGGGGTTGCTCTTGATCTCGACAGCGTGCTCGGTGCCGTCCTCAAAGCGGACGATAAAGTCGCTCTGGATGCCCTTGACGTCCGGATGCACGCAGACGATGTCGTTGGACTCGGCGAATCCGTAGGAAAGCACGCGTCGACCGGTCGACTTGGCAAGCTCGACCAGATGCGGATCCTCGCCACAGACGATGACGGTGCCGTCCTCGCCCACCAGGCCCATAAACTTGGCAAAGGTAGCCTCGATCTCCTCGATACCCGAGTAGTGATCGAGATGGTCGGCCTCGACATTGGTCACGATGACCACGTTGGGGTTCAGGAACAGGAAGGAGCTGTCGGACTCATCCGCCTCGGCGACAAAATAGTCGCCCGAGCCGTTCTTACCGTTGGTGTCATAGCCCTCGACAATGCCACCGATCAGGAAACTGGGGTCCAGGCCCATGCGATCGAGCATGGTGGCGCACATCGAAGAGGTCGTGGTCTTGCCGTGGGTGCCGGCGACGGCGACAGTGGTGTAGCCGTGCCCCAAAGCCGAGAGCATCTTGGCACGAGGCCAAACGGGAATACCCAGCTCGCGCGCACGAACAAGCTCGGGGTTGGACTCGGGAATAGCGGTGGAAACCACGACGACGTCGGGCTTGACCTCGTCGATGGTTGCGGCCTCATGGCCCACGTGCACCTTCACGCCGGCGCGGGTAAGCTGGCGAATGTAGCGCGACGTCTTAAGGTCGGAGCCGGTAACGGCATAACCGCGCTCGTGAAGGACAAGGGCGATGCCGCTCATGCCGGCGCCACCGATACCGATAAAATGGGCGCTCTTGAACTCGGGCGCGGAGGTTGCAGTCTGGGAATCAGCCATGTGCTCGTGTACTCCTTGCGTAAACACTGCCTGTAACCCGTTAACTGTACCGCACCTACCGCATCCGCGCGAGGGCGACCGGCGATATCCCGTCTAACTAACGCAATCCCTCTACCGCGTCGGCCAAAAGGACGGCAGCACGGTCCTGCGCCAAGCCACGTGCAGCCTTGCGCATGGTATCGCGCGCCGCGGTATCGTCGACCAAATGGAGTAGCTCATCGGCAAACGCCCGGGCATCGATATCGGCATCGGCGCAGAGCACACCGGCGCCGGCATCGACTAGATAGCGGGCATTGGTGGTTTGATGGTCGGCCGTCGCATGCGGATAGGGCACCAGCACCGAAGGCACGGCGAGCGCGGCGATCTCGGCAACGCTTGAAGCTCCCGAGCGCGAAAGCACCAAATCGGCAGCGGCCAGCATATCGCCCATGTTGTCGATGTAGGGCTGGACGCGATACCGCCTTGCCTCTTCGGGTGTCAGGGCAAGAGCGTGCTCGGTATCCTCAAAGCCGTCGGCGCCCGTCGAATGCAAAACATAAAGGTTCTCACGAGAGAGCAGCTCGTTTTTGAGCGAGGCAACGCGTTCGTTCAGATGTTGGGCTCCAAGTGAGCCGCCAAAGACCAGCAGGAGCGTGGCGTCCTCGGGCACATCGAGAGCCTTGCGGCCGCGAGTGCGGTCGCCCTCGATCACAGAGCGGCGCACGGGGTTGCCGGTCATGAGCACATGGTCCGGATCGCCCTCGCGCTCAAACGCAGAGCGCGCCGCCGGCACCGAGATGCAGACACGGGCGGCATGCGAACTCATCATCTTATTTGCCAAGCCCGGAACGGAGTTCTGCTCGTGCAGCAGGTACGGAACGCCTGCGCCCTTGCACCAGCCCAGCAGCGGAACCTCGACATAGGCGCCAAAACCAATAGCAACATCGGGCTTGCCGACCTTAGAGAAGTGGCTGCCGAGCGCTCGCTTGGCCTTATTGACGCGCCACAGCGAGGTCAGCGCCGTCCAGGGGCGGGAGCGGTCGAAACCCGTAACGGTGATGGGCACAAAGTCGAACCCGGCCTCGGGAACCAAACGGCCCTCGAGCTTGTGCGACTGGCCCACAAACACAACGTGGTGGCCACGGTCGCGCAGTTCCTCGGCCAAAGCGAGCGCGGGGTTGATATGTCCAGCCGTGCCGCCGGCTGCAATGGCAACGGTCAACTTATCGGTCATGGTAGTCCCTTCGTACACGCGGGCCCTGGTCGTCGGTGCGCAAGCGCGCTGACGGGTCCGAATTCAGGTCGATTCGATTATATCCGCCGCCCGTATTGCGCGGCGTCGGTCGTTGTGGGCGACCCTGCGGCGCTGTGCGCGGCCGGGGACGGGCATCTGACTCCGGAGCGAAACCGTTCAAGACGGTAAAACCGCCACGCGATGAGCGCTCTCCGCGCGTATGGGGAACACCAGCGGTGCTCTCGTCCATAACGGCAAAGCTGTCGCGGCGACGATCGTATTCATCGCGTCGAGCGCTCTCGTACGAGACGCGCAAGATAAGCCCGGCAAGCATGAGCGACACGATAATCGACGAGCCACCGTAACTGATGAACGGCAGCGGTTTGCCCGTCATGGGAAACACGTTGAGAATGCCCAGCGCGTTAATCAAAAATTGCACCGCGAGGATAACCGCAGAACCCGAAGCCATGAGCGCGCCGCGACGATCGGTTGCCTGCTCGGCGATTCGGAACGCCGAGTAGATCAGCAGCGCAAACACCAAGAAAAACAGCAGCGTCCCAAAAAAGCCGACCTCCTCGCCAATGATGGCCAAGATATAGTCGTTATGCGCCTCGGGCAAATACGAGTACTTCATGGTTGAGTTGCCGATGCCACGGCCGAACAGGCCGCCCGATGCAAACGCCATAATGGCGAGCGTTGCCTGATAGCCGTCTCCATACTCGTCGGCCCAAGGATTCCATGCAACCTGAATACGCACCATACGATACGGCTCGGCAATCAGGGCGATCGCAATAACAAGAACACCAGCGAGGGCAGTCCAGATGATAAATCGAGGGTCCAAACCCGCAAACAACGCCATGCACACGAGGGTCAACAAGATGATCAGAATGGTGCCAAAGTCAGGCTGAATGAAAATCAGGAAAATCGAAGGGCCCAAATAGAGACCCATGTTACGAATGAAATCATTGATGTTGCCGCCGGGTGAAAAAAAGCGGTCAAGCATAATGGCCGAATAAGCGATGGCAAATGGCTTAAGAAACTCAGACGGCTGGAACTGAATGCCGGCAATGCTCAGCCAGCGCGTCGCGCCACGGCTGCCGCTGCCAAAAAGAAACACAGCGAACAGCAAGATTACCATAGCGCCAAGGGCAAGCTTAAGCGCGCCCTCCTCAAACAAACTGTCGGGCGCGATGCGCGCGATGAACTCAAGGGCGGCAACACCGATAACGGTAAAAATAAACTGTCGGAACAAGAAGTATGTCGCGGAGCCGTTCTCGTGAAGTGCCTCGACCGAAGATGCCGAGTACACCATCAGCAGGCCAAAACAGACCAGCGAGAATAGGCAGGTCAAAAAGACCAGACGAGGTCGCATGATGCGTGCGGGAACACCGGCGATATAGCGCTCACCAATGCCCCGCGCACCACGACCGGCGCGCGGCGTGGTGCGTTGCGAGGAAGCACGGTCCGAGTCGGGCCTCCTCATACTCTGTCGGGGGCTCTCCTCTCTCACCGGCAACCCCTATTCCGTTTGCGATTTTGCTGCGGCGGCAAGCTGGGCCACATAGTCCTTAAACACACGGCCGCGCTCCTCGTAGCCCGAGAACTCATCAAACGAAGAGCAGGCAGGAGACAGCAGAATCACATCGCCACGACTCGAGAGTGAGCGGGCAACGTCCACGGCATCGCGCAGGTCATCGGCCTGGGCGATATCCACGTCGCCATCGACATCCGCCTCGTCCATAGCGGCGGTAAAACGCTCGCGCGCATCGCCAAAGCAGACCACCGATCGCACGTTGTCCATGACAACGCGGGCAAAGGACTCGAGCGGCGTTCCCTTATCGTGACCGCCGAGCAGCAAGATCACATCGTCATCGGGAAACGCCGTCAGCGCCTTTTCGACCGCATCGGTATTCGTTGCCTTGGAATCGTTGACGTAGCGCACGCCATCGATCTCGCCACAGGGCTCCACACGATGCTCCAGCGGCTGGAACGAGGTCAGGCCGCGGCACACGCCGTCGATATCGGCGCCGACCGTCAGGGCCGCCGTGGCAGCGCACAGGGCATTGATCACATTATGGTGACCCGAAATCTTAAGGTCGGACGTATCGACGAGCGTGGTCTCGACACCCTTCAGGCGCACGACCATCTTGCCGTCGCGCACAAACGCGGCGTCCTCGCCCGCAGGCTCGTCAAAAGCGACCTTGCAGATGCGACGACCCGGAACATAGATGTACTCATCGAACTCATGGATGCCGGCATCCTCGACGTCGATAACCACGAGGTCGTCGTCGACCATATTCTCGAACAGCTTGATCTTGGCAAGCGCATAGTTCTTATGACTCTTGTGCCAGCCCAGGTGGTCGGGCGTGATGTTGAGCAGCACCGCCACACGGGGGTGTAGCTCCTGGGTCGTTGCGATCTGATAGCTCGAAAGCTCCGCCACGAACCACTCGTTATGCGCGCGGCCATCGACCTCGTTAACCGGCGGCTCACCGATGTTGCCAACGGCCACACTCGCCTCGCCCGCAGCCTTGAGCAGGTAGTCGGTCAGCGACGTAGTGGTCGTCTTGCCGTTGGTGCCCGTAATGGCAATCCAATTTTGGGGAGACAGACGATAGGCGAACTCGGGCTCACCCATAATCTGGGCAGCATGGTCGCGGCCGGCCTTAAAGAATGCCGAGAACTCCGAGATGCCCGGGCACGTCACGCACACGTCAAACGAGCCCTCGACCTGCTCGGTTCCATAGACAAACGAAGCCCCGCTCGCCTCGAGCGCACGCGTGGCATCGTTGGGCTCGGACGTGCCGCCACCGTACACGGTAACGTCGCTCACGCGCTCGGGGTGCGCAAGCGCCCAGCGGGCGACATCGAGACCGGACTTACCCTGGCCCAAAACGAGCAGGCTAAAGACATCTGCAAGAGGCATGAAAGACCACTATCCCAACTGGAAGAACAAAGCGAGACCCAGGGCTCCAAAGGCCGCGGCGACAATCCAAAAACGGATGACGACCTTGGTCTCGGCCCAGCCCTTCTTTTCGAAATGATGATGAATGGGCGCCATAAGAAAGACGCGCTTGTGCGTAAAGTGGAAATAGACGACCTGAATCATGAC
>OIXU01000247.1_pt1 | contig 19352 bp, 9 predicted proteins | sample 1587921 | NCBI WGS metagenome assembly OIXU01 (sample SAMN03283238) | human gut metagenome | biome: human-associated habitat; material: feces | host: Homo sapiens | place: Peru | collected 2012
TATAAAATTGAAATTTTGATGAGTCGGACGCAGAAATTGAAGGGATTGTCTGCTGCTTCGCTCAGATTGAAAACATTAAACGACAATCCCTAATTTATCGATGGTGACCTGAATAATCTGAATTTATTCATAATCGCACACAAACAGATATTATTCGCACATTTTTAATGTCAAATCACGCAAAATTATCACAAAATCGCACATTGATACAGAATAATGATTATCTTTGTGCCGATAATAAACAAAAACAGCAACATGCAAACCGAAATACTAAGAATAATAGAAGGTGGATTGGCTAATGACAAGAGGAAGATTATAGCTTATTCTTCCCGTCTTGCCGATAGGTTAGAGAAAGAAGGTGATACGTCATTATCAAAATGTATACGTCAAAAAATAGATGAAGGTATGCCTAATAACTCCGCAATAGCAGATGCGATGAGAGTTATTCCCCTTGATACTGATAGCCGTCTGCAAATTGTCGAGATTATTCAACCTGATGAGGAACGATATCGAGTAGTTCTTACACCGGAAGTAGATAAGAAAATTACAGAGTTTATTGAAATAGTGAATCATCGATCGGAACTTGAACTTGCAGGTATTGAGATTAAGAAAACTCTGTTATTGCATGGTTCTCCAGGCTGTGGTAAGACAAGTATCGCCCATTATATCTCTGAAAAAACAGGGCTGCCATTAATAATTGCCCGCCTTGACGGCATAGTATCTTCTTTATTGGGTAGTACTGCGAAAAACATTCGAAAAATTTTCGATTACGCCAACACTATCCCTTGTATACTTTTTTTGGATGAATTTGATGCAATAGCTAAAGCGAGAGATGATCAGCATGAACTCGGGGAATTGAAGAGAGTCATAAATAGTCTACTTCAGAACATTGATGCGATGAAACAAGAAGCGGTCATGATTGCGGCAACGAATCATGCAGAGTTGCTAGATAATGCTATCTGGCGTCGTTTTGTGCAGACGGTAGAGGTTGGACTTCCTGGACAAAAAGAAATAATGGATATGATCGATATTTTTTCAGAACCATTTAGTACTGAAATGTCTAACGACATATCAAAGAAACTAGCTTTTTCTGCTATGGTTGATGGAATGTCACCTTCAGATTTAAAGACCCTTTTTGATCGAGCAAAGGTTAAATGCGTCCTAAATAAAGATAAAGTGATTCCAATAAATACATTGTTAGATGCATTGTATGAACTAAAGGTAAATGAAAAGTCTGAAAGAAACTATGTTCGTTTTTTAGGCGAATACGGAATGTCACAACTTGCTATAAATAAGGCGACAGGAATAGGACTAAGAAAAATCAAATCATATTTAACTGAAAACACAACAAAGGAGGCAAAATGAATAATAAAAATTTACCAATACAATTTGTAGAAACAAGAGGTGAAAGAGACCGGTTTTTGAAGGAAGGTATGGGAGACAATTCCTTACCTGTTTGGTCAACGGATGATTCCATGGTAGCGCATGCTGGAATAATGGAAAACACTTTCTCCGATGTCGGCCGCATTTTTGATGCACGTGAGGAAGAAGGACTTCCTGTTTTAATGGTTGCAATCTTGGATAAGCGTGCAGTTAGGAGAAAAGCTTACCGTGCAAATGCTCGTTCAATATTTGACAGTAGAAACAAACGCAATGTTATAGGTAAAAACTCGCATCAAGGTCTTTTGATTAAGGTTGACTGCAAAAATGATCTTCAAATGATGCGTCACAATATTGCTGGAGAAAATATTAGTCTGGATAAACGATGCGGAATTGCTGTCATAGAAAATTTACAACTATATCATCCTTATATTGAGGATGATCTAATTGGTAGACGTGTGAAAGTTAGACTTGTTGATTATCAAAATCAGCAATTGAATGAACTAGCAAATCATAAAATGGGTCAAGTTTTTGAGCGATGTAATGTGAATGCACATTCGCTTGATTACTGCCCAGGCCTTAACCTGTATGTTATTGAAAATGCGAATCAAGAAGTAATAGAAGCATTGGCCACTATGGATTCTGTTATATCCGTAAAAAAAATGCCTTACTTTGAATTGACCGTTTCACCAGAGGAATTCAATACGAAAATAGAAGTAAGTCGACCTGTGGATGGAGAATCATACCCTCGTATCGGTCTTCTGGATTCTGGAGTGGAGACAATTCCCCATCTTGCTCCATGGATTGAATCTGAGGAGAATATTGTGGGTCTTGAAGAAGACGATATCAGAAGATTGCATGGGACCTCAGTTGCTAGCATAATAAATTATGGTGATGCACTTGAAAACAAAGTGTTAACAGGAACAGCTCCTATGTATATACGTTCTTGTATAGTCAACACTGATGATAGAGTTATTCGCATCTCAGAAGACGAGATGGTCGAACATATTAAAACGGCAATTTCTAATAATAGTGATATTAATATTTGGAATTTATCTCAAGGGTCTAGTTATGAGATTGAAAATGATGAGTTTTCAGAGTTTGCCATGGTGTTGGATAATATTCAGAAAGAAAATAATATTCTCATTTGTAAGTCAGCTGGCAATATAGATCCTTGTTTCCCAGATCAAAAAAGGATTACTCAAGGGGCAGAATCTCTGTTGTCATTGACTGTTGGTTCTGTGGCTCATGTTTGCGAATCTGAAGAAGATGTTCCAGTTGGTGGACGTTCACACTTTTCTAGAGTCGGCCCTGGTCCTGGAGGTGCTGTCAAACCCGATTTAGTACACGCTGGAGGTAATAAATCGATAGGAGTTAATTCATTTTCAGATACGGGATTCCAGTCAAATGCATACAGAGGAACAAGTTTCTCCACACCAAGAGTAACAGCTTTGGCTGCAAATTTAGCTCATAGGATGAACCGTAGCTTTGATCCTCTGTTAATAAAAGCTCTTTTGATACACAGTGCTAAATATCGCTATCTGACGACAGATGATAATAATATTACACTAAGCGAGTTGGGTTTTGGCATCCCGGCGACATTGGAAGATATCTTATATAATGATCCGGATGAGTTTACAATGGTTTGGAAACCAGAACTTAGCGATGGTGTTGATATGCAAATCCAAGACATCCCATTCCCAGCTAACTTGGTGAATGATGGTCATTTTATAGGAGAAGTCACTGTAACTGTTGTTACTAATCCTGTATTGAGGGAATCAGAAAAAAGCGAGTATTGTCAAAGCGATGTAAAAGTTGCTCTCCAATCGTATGATAGGATTGAGTATGTAGTACTAGGGGCTGCTGGAACTCCGAGAAGATATCGAAATTCAGAAAGGCTAGTCAACCCTAAGAATATTCTTACAAAGGATCTGTATAAGGTATCATCTTTTAGGAGTACTAATCCTATTGAGCGTACAGTTATATGTGGTGAAGAGTATTTAGCTGTTAAGAATTATCATGTTAATCTCGAGCAAATGCGATCTGCTAATCGTAATTCATATTTGAAAGAGAATAGAAGGTGGTGCTTAAGTGTTGTGGCGACAAATCGTGATGCTACAATGGTGGATAAGATGAATGGGCTTGATGTTGGCACTACTGAAGCTGTGGTCATCATAACAATAAAAGACCCTATGCGAACAGGTGTTGTTTATAATGCATGTTTACAAGCTCTTGATGAACATAATTTTGCACATTCAGACATTGTCATTAGACAAAACATTAATGTAGTTAATGAATAATAATCACAGGATGACTAAATAGCCCTTAAAACAAAATTTACCCCTCTCATAATTATTTGTGCGAGGGGTAAATTCTCCAAGAAAAGAGGGCCTTTTACGTAACCCTCATTTGAATGAATCAAAATATGATAACTAGACTATAGTGCCTATATTTATTAAAGCGCCGATGTGCTTTAAAAATTTGTATAAATGGGAAATATAGGGTTCAAGCTAGAGTCTCATATTTTTATTTGCAGATTTATAAAGCCCCTATATCTAGCAAGACTGGCGGACTATTAGCGGTCGCACGAGGCGGCCGCTTTTTGTGTGCCCGTTTCATGGCTTTATCGTCTTAATCCTGTTCTCGGTTTTTTGCCCAATAGGAGGGTAGAAGCACGTGCACCGCGGCGGGCCCATTGCAGGTCGTCATCATACTTGTCCCGCCAGTGAAGATCGCTTTGCGAACCTCCGCCACTACCTCCGATAGATACGGCGGGCGTATCAAGCATACCAACAAAGATAGCTACGGCTATGTCGGTCAGCTCGCTGCTGTTGAAGGTGTTGCGCCATTCTTAATTTCAGCAAAATCAATGATATTTTCTACCTGCCAACCTACAGGAACTTCTCTTTTGATGCGTTCATTCCATACCATAACACCGCCACTCGATTTATACGGCTTGCCTTCCTCATTTGGAAAGTCAAACTGCACAAACCAATAGTCGTAGAGTTGCTTCGCCATCGCCTCTAAATTATCATTTATCCACTCAGAAGAGTCTCAAAGATTCCACAAATTCTGACTCCATTTCACCCATCTTCTCGCAGAATTCCGCATAGGAAGTGGCAGACTTGCATATTTCGATGCCGAAAATTGATAGGGTAGCCATACTCCCTTGAAGGCGAGAGGTTGGCACTTTCGACTGTTTTTGCGCCAATGGTGCGACGAATCCGCCTCTATTCACTTTAAGTGTCGTCATATATGCCATGACCTGATGGATATCATTTCGATTCACCTCTGAGACCTTGTCATAACTGCCAAGTCGCTTATATTTGGCATCAAGCACCATATCGTCCTTATAGAAATCTGGATAGCGTATGCCAGTATTGTCGTCAAACAGGTAGATTTCTCCCTTATGAAATTTATTCTCGGGGTGCCAGAAAGCATGATTGCTCAAAATGGTATTGACATATTCTTCCCAAAGCCACGCTCCATCAAAGAGGATTCCGCAGATTTCGTCGCTGCTTTCACCATATTTAACCTCTTCCATTCTGAGAATCTGGAGGCAGAGCGTCTGGAGTGGGCGATACTCAGTATAATAAGGATGAACCTTTGCCCGGAGATTATTGCTGATAATACTGCTCCGTTCATTCCTATTGTATGAAGGGGTATGCTTGACAATGATCTTGACGTTCTCGATAGTTTCCCGATCAATATTCAGAACTAACTGTCCATGCCGTTTGGTTCTCATAAATTCGATGGTGTGTCGTATCAACTCCGACATATTATTGTCGTGACTGTACTCTCGTGTAGAATAAGCGATATTTCCTACAAATGGTACGTTCCTGACAATATGTCGGCCGATATCGATAGACCCTTTAAGATTTGAATCATTGTGCTTGAAGTTTTTATATTCCCGATATACTCCTTGGTTCATGGCGGCCTTTAGTAGATAGGGGAACATAAACATAATGAAGTCAAATATATCCTCCTGCTCGTCGTTATGCTTGAGGTCGAAAAGGTTAAGAGATAATACCTTTTGAAGCATATAGTGAAGGAAGAAGTCATCACGCCCCTTGTCAAATCGCGATTTTATCTTTATCTGTAGATTGTCAATGCCAATGAAGCCCATCACGTTGCCAGTTGTGATTTGCACCTTATCGGGATCACCGGTATTCAGGATGCTCATGACTGATGACTCGCCAATCTTGTCGCTGGACGTTTCTATGCTATATGGGAAAATCAGAAGATTCTCGTTTTCCCTGCATAATTCAGCAATCGTTTTGTTCGCGATTGGAAACAATGTTGCTATGTCCTTTCTTTGGAACGTTACGGCATTTGGTTTCCCAATATCGTTGTCTGTCAGATTAATCCTCATCTATCAATTCTACTTGGTCGGTTGCGGTATCTTCCTTTGTGCTGAAGTATGACTTATTGAATCTGTCAATAATCTCATCGGCTTTGCGGAATCCGCGCAGGTACTCCTTCAGTAACGGTTCGATATTCATTTTCCACAACTTGAGGAAATCACACCCGTTTTCACCAAGTTTCAGGAAATAGGACGGACCGATCATATATGCTGCACCAAGTCCGTCAGTCTCCTCAATCGCATTGTTCAGTCTGTTCATAGTGGCTTTGGCCTCCTTGGCACATGGCAGGGCGTCAAGCATAGCCTCCGTGTCAGTCGGGGTCACTTCTTTCCATGTGAATCGTCTGCGCATGGCGAAATCCATACTTTCCACAGAACGGTCAATATCGTTCATCGTCGCGAGTATATAAACATTCTCCGGTACATAGAATCCCTTGGCGAATATATCTGTCTCTGGAACAAGATTCTGGTACTGTGTCTGAACCAGATAATCTTTCTTTCCTCTATAACCGGGATCAATTGCATAGAATAATTCTCCGAAAATCTTCGATGCCTCGCCGCGGTTGATTTCGTCAATGATAAATACAAATGGTTTTCTGTCAATCTTATTTGCTTCCACCACAGGCATTTTCTGTCTCATGGCTCGAATGGCTTTAGCGATAACAAAAGCGTAAGAGTCAGGTTGCGTTCCGAACTTGCGGCTGAAATAATTCCGAATATCTCTAACGATATTCAAAGGGACTTCATTAGTAAGTAACTCTAGTATTTCATCTGCATTTACAGCTACCTGTGTTGTCTTTTCATTCTGCTCATTATGAATTACAATAGAGTGATTCTTTATCTCAGAAATGATGAACTCGCTTCCATTTACCGTTTTGAATTTAGTCCCTTCTTCTATGGAATCTTCTACAAAACGGTCAAGTTTTTCCTGCCATGACATTTCTTTAGTCAAACTCTCAATGCTCTTTTCTGAGTCAATCAAATTCTTGATGGCTTCTCGACAGAACTCCTTAAATACTCCATCTTTGCGCTCAAATCCCAGCTGCCCGTCGCCCTTTTCAATCGGACGCAAACCTTCTACGAAGTCCGTATAATCATACGAAGGATGGAACTGCACAAATTTGGTCACGGCGCCCATCTCTTCTGCTATTGCCTGAGCCATGTGTGTCTTACCTGTACCGGGCGCGCCAGTAAAGACTAAGTTATGTGCTTCGGTAAGAAGGTCAATGTATTCTTTATATTTCAATTGAGGCATGTGAGTAGGATTTATCAAACTATTGGCGTAATCAACTAAGGGCTTGGCTTTGTCGTCGGCCAGATGAATGGTTTTTCTGTAAGATGCTAAAACGGGATTGTCGAAATCACTATCTTTTATCCCATAGTATTGCACATTGCACACACACGATGTGTATCCATCATTCTTACTGGAATTGACATCGCTGAGTACGACTGCAACAGCCTTGACACGAAGAAACGGCTGATCATGTTTTGCACCCTTTGTTGATGTGGATTTTAGGATAAGTATATCGCCCTTTTTGATCGTTGTAGCCAGGGTCAATAGTTTCTGGTCATTTGTGGAATTATCATTGAAATGTCCTTCCCATATTGAGTTTTCAACGAATCTGTCGAATTGAGAACTATCACTAAAAGTATAACCTACTAGCCACACATTAGGCGTAGTTGTGGCAGTTTTCCATGCAAATAAAGACAACTCCAAGAAGGAAGAACAAGGTATATCTCCATTGTTTATCTTCTTCTGCACCTTTGCCAGCAGGTTAGAATATTCATCGTAATTGAACTTCGGAAATTCATTAGGAAAGCCAAAGGATTCCAAGTATGACCTGTTTCTGGAATCGAGGGCGAGATACTTTTCCGGACAAATCCAGAACAAGCACATCGTTAAGCTGTACTTGGGCATTCCATTTTCAAGGACCTGATCAAATGCTTCTGAAATGTCGTGATCTGAAATGACCTTCTCAAACAATTGCCACAGATCATGAATGACCTTGCTATTGTCTGATTTCCAAGAGAAGAAAAATGATCGCCTTGCGTCAACTGTAGGTATACCGTTGAAATCTGAAGGGATTGTTGAAGTTAACCTAAATTTTTTCTTGAAATGCGTCAGCAGTTTAGTTCGATTTTCCCAACTCGTACTCCTGTTGAATATGGCGAATACTGAAAACGGATCGATGTCGATAATCCTAGACCCATCTTTTTGTTTTAGATATGCAACAAGCGATTGTCCGTCTGCCCTTGTCACTTTGCCAAGGTCCTCATATATCCATTCGACAAGATCAGTGCGGTCTTCTTTATATCGAAGAAGAGCCTGTGCCAATTCCTCATATAGAGGAACCCATGTGAATTTGCTGTCCATATCAATCAAATTTTCGTAATTCTAAAGAAGTGTCATAATTGCGATTCTTCTATTTCCCGATGCAAAAATGCTCGAAAATATTCCCCAGCACCTCGTCCGTGGTGACTTCGCCGAGGATGGTGCCGAGGTGGTGGAGGGCTTGGCGGAGGTCTTCGGAGAGGAGGTCGGGAGTCTGGCCGGCGGCGAGGGAACGTTTGACGTTTTCGAGGGATTCGGACGCTTTCATCAGGGCTTGGTAGTGCCTTAGGTTGGTGACGATTGTCTGGTCAGAATCAAAAGTTGCGGACTTTTGGGAGTCGGACAACAGTTTGCGCAATTCATCAAGACCGAAACCAGTCTTGGCGGAAATATATAACTTAACTACTTTTTCATTAGGATTAGAAACAGAATTGTTGATTAGTCTAACATTAATGTTATTACCCAAAACATCCACTTTATTCAGCAGAACGATCAACTTTTGTGACTTTACATCCAGATTTGAGACTATGTCAGAAATCGAATACTCGTTTTCTTCTTCGGAGGCGGTGACATCAAGCAGGGCAAGGACGATCGAGGCCTCGTTCATCTTCTTATACGAGCGGGAAATGCCGATCTTTTCGACCTCATCTGAGGTTTCGCGAAGACCGGCGGTGTCGATAAAACGGAACAATGTGCCATCGATGGTCATTGTCTCCTCGATGGTGTCACGGGTGGTGCCGGCGATGTCGGAGACGATGGCACGGTCGTCACAAAGGAGAGCGTTCAGGAGGGTACTCTTGCCGGCGTTGACGGCACCGACTATGGCGACCGGGACTCCATTGCGAAGTGCGTTGCCGTAGCGGAAGGAATCGGTCAGCGAATGAATATGTGCAAGTGTTCCATCAAGCAGGGAGGACAGTTCGGATCTGCTGGCGAACTCAACATCCTCCTCGCTGAAATCCAACTCTAATTCAAGCAGGGAAGTCATTTTCAGAAGCTCCTCCCTGAGGGTTTTCAACTCTTTGGAGAAGCCGCCTTTCAACTGACTGAATGCTACTTTGTGCGCTGCTTCGCTCTGCGCGGAAATCACATCGGCAACGGCTTCGGCCTGAGCAAGATCCATCTTGCCATTTACAAAAGCCCTTTGGGTAAATTCTCCAGGACCGGCGACGCGGGCACCACAATCGACCAAGCGTTGCAGGAGCCTTTCCACAATGTACTTTGAGGAGTGGCTGGATATCTCAACGGAGTCCTCTCCGGTGTAGGAATGCGGGGCACGGAACACGCTTGCCAAGACGGTGTCCAGATCGGTTCCATCGGCTTCAAGCGCGACTCCATATTTAAGCCTGTAACCTTCAGTGTCTGAAATATTATCACCCTTGCATCTTACAACTCTATCAGCGATGGCAAAGGAATCCTTTCCACTCATTCTGATGATGGCTATGGCACCGGTTCCGGGGACGGTGGCGGGGGCGCAGATCGTGTCTTCTATGTTGAGCATATCTGTTCTTTTACGTCCCTTCGACGGGCTCAGGGACCAATCTCCCAACTTACTTAACAATGGACCCCAAAGCCCTCCACCGAAGCGACAACAAAAGACAAATTTATCAACATTCCCCAACATATTCAAGGAATAACCGACAAACTCGTGAAAACTCACACCAAACTCGCTATCTTTGCACCGCAAAATCTACTCTATGGCTCAGAATGACCTCACCCAAGGCAGCATTCTCGGCAACATCCGGAAGTTTTCGCTGCCATATATGATGTCATATTTCCTGCAGATCCTCTACGGATTGGCGGATTTGTTCGTCATAGGGCAATACTGCGATGTCGCCGGCACGACGGCGGTGTCCAACGGCGCGCAGATAATGCATATGTTCACCGTCGTCATCATCGGCCTTGCGATGGGCACGACGGTACGGATAGCAAGGGCGATCGGCGCGGGCGACAGGGAAAACGCGGCAAGAACCATCGGCAACACATTCACGCTGTTCACCATCGTCGCAATCATCACAACAGCCATACTATTAGCAGCTAACAAAGGCATTGTCAACCTAATAGACACTCCGCAAGAAGCTGTCAAAGGCACAATAGACTATCTAAGAATATGCTTCATCGGCATCCCGTTCATCATAGCCTACAACATCATCGCATCCATATTCAGAGGTCTCGGCGACTCGAAAAGTCCGATGTATTTCGTGATTGTGGCTTGCGTGGTAAACATCGCGCTCGACTACATATTCATAGGTCATTTCAAAATGGGAGCGACGGGCGCGGCACTCGGCACGACCTTGTCACAGGCTGTCAGCGTCATCGTCGCGGCGATAATGATCAAAAAGAAGTCCCTGATGAGCATAACACGCCAAGACCTAAGGCCTGAACGGCGCACGATGGCAGGCATCCTCAAAACCGGCGTGCCAATCTCGCTCCAGGACGGCTTCATCCAAATCGCGTTCATCGCCATCACGGTGATCGCGAACGGCAGGGGATTGAACGATGCGGCGGCGGTCGGAATAGTGGAAAAATTCATCGGACTGCTATTCATCGTCCCTTCAGCGATGCTGGCGACCGTCTCGGCGATGGCGGCGCAGAACATCGGGGCGAAAAAGCCTGAAAGGGCCAGAAAGACAATGAAATATTCAATAGCGATCGCGGTGGGATTCGGCACCGTGGCCTCAGTGATTCTCCAATTCATCCCTGAATATGCCGTAAGAATATTCACGAGCGACAGCAGTGTCATCACCCTTGGAGGCCAGTACCTAAAAGGTTACGTGTGGGACTGCATATTCGCCGGCATACATTTCTGCTTCAGCGGCTTCTTCACCGCCTGCGGCTATTCCATCATCTCGTTCATACACAACGTCATATCAATCACGTGCGCCCGCATCCCTTTGTCCTATCTGACTTCCATTGAATATCCCGACACGCTCTTCCCGATGGGCCTTGCATCACCGGCCGGCTCGCTTCTCTCCGTCATCATCTGCGTCACTGTTTACATAGTGATGCGCCGGAAAGGGAGACTATAACGCCCACTTATTCCCGAACTTCACAAAAATTCTTTATCTGAATATATTTGGCCTATCTTTGCAGCCCGATTAGGAAATGTAATAAACTTAAAGATGAAAAGAGACGCCATCGATTTCGGTTCCGACAGCATTCCGGGACTCTTCAGAAAAATATTCATTCCTACATTGATAGGGATGGCCTGTATGGCAGTGATGACGACCATCGACGGGGTGTTTGTCGGCCACGGGGTGGGGAGCGACGCGCTCGCCGCCGTCAATATATTCGCACCTTTCTGGATGATTATGACCGGGTTAGGGATGCTGTTCGGCATCGGCTGCTCGGTCGTTTCTTCCGTCCATCTATCCCAAGGCAACGAGAAGGCGGCACGCATCAATATGACACAGACGTTGATTTTCGGTGTGCTTGTCACTGTGGCCCTGACGATTTTGGTCCAGAGCCACAGCACCAAGAGTGCCTGTCTTCTCGGCTCATCGGACAGACTTCTGCCGTACGTCCTTGACTATCAGAAATGGCTTTCCTACGCATTCTGCGCATTGTTCCTCCAGTCGGTCGGACTGTTGATCATCCGTCTGGACGGCTCGCCGAAGTACGCTTCCGCAGCTGCGGCGATTCCATCCATCGTGAATGTCGTGCTGGACTATGTGTTCCTGTTCATCCTTGACAAAGGACTTGAAGGAGTCGCCGTCGCCACCTCGATCGGATGCTGGACCGGAGGCCTTATGGTGCTGTTTTACATACTGTTCCTGTCCAAGACAATGAGGCTCTACCCATTGAAGATGTCGTGGAAAAGCCTTTGCCTGTCGTTGCGCAACCTGTGGTACCAGTTTCGTCTCGGACTGTCTGCTTTCCTTGGCGAGATCAGCATCTCGATGCTTATATTCGTGGGAAACTATGTGTTTATGAAATATTTAGGAGAAGACGGTGTGGCGGCGTTTTCCATCGCCTGCTACATTATGCCGTTCATCTTTATGACCGGAAACGCGATCTCGCAGTCCGCACAGCCGATTATCAGTTTCAACCACGGTGCCGGTAACCGTAAACGTGTGCTGGAAGCTCGCAAATTCTCTCTGCTAACTGCCTTTGCGCTTGGAATTGTGGTCTCTCTGGCCTTGGCGTCCGGTATCAGTTATGTGGCTGCACTGTTCCTCAGCAAAGACGCTCCTGCATATTCAATAGCGGCTCACGGTGTGCCTCTGATGGCCATCGGATTCACATTGTCGATTGTGAACGTCGCTGCCATAGGCTATTACCAAAGTGTGGAACGCGCGCTTCCGGCGACCATTTTCTCGCTTTCGCGCGGGGTAATATTCCTTGTGCCTTGCTTTCTCGTCATCCCACTTTTTGCCGGTGTGAACGGAATTTGGCTCGCTCTGCCGGCGACAGAGGCGCTGACATTCCTTTCGATTGTCTCTTTCAGTCTTTTCAGGAAGCGCCAGACCGCAAAGCGGTGAATTTATATTCATTGAATATTTTGCCGCTTATTCCCATTTTTTTGCGTACATTTGCAAAACAAACGGACTTCCTTATGCTTGACGTGACTTTAATACCTTTGAGCGGCAGTGCGTCCCAGGATGCACAGTGGGAATGTTCTTCCATTGACTTTCACCGACCATTTCATCACTGTTTGAGATGGTCGTTTTTTTTAATACTCCCAGTATATCCCTCACAGTCACCTAAACAGGAAAACGGAGGCACGCAGTGCCGACAGGGCCTCCCAGCGAGGGAGGCGGTGGAGGGTGGCGCTCCCTCGGGAGCTGTCACGAAGTGACTGAGGGGTTGAAGGTAATGAGGCACGAATGTGCCTCCCAGCGAGGGAGGCGGTGGAGGGTGGCGCTCCCACCGGGAGCTGGCGCGAAGCGACTGAGGGGTGGAATAAGTTGAAAAGTCTGTTTTAGGAAAAAGTTGGATTTAGTTATAAGTCAAAAATTATTGACAAGGAAATGAAAGAAAGAAAAGGCGCGACATTAAAGTTGGAGAACGGGGCGGAGTTCCGTGGATTCTCCTTCGGCTACGACGGCCCGGCTGACGGGGAAGTCGTCTTCTCGACCGCGATGGTAGGCTATCCGGAAAGTCTTACGGACCCTTCCTATTCAGGGCAGATACTCTGTGTTACCTACCCATTGATAGGTAATTACGGAGTTCCACAGGAAGGAGCGGATGAACTGGGAATCTCAAAGAATTTCGAATCGGAACAGATCTGGGTGAGGGGAGTCGTCATAAGCGACTATTCCTTCGACTACAGTCACTGGGATGCGGTCAAGAGCCTCGACGAGTGGCTGAAAGAGCAGAAGATTCCTGGAATATTCGGAATCGACACCCGCGCCGTCACGCAACTTCTCCGCGAGAAGGGCTCGATGCTTGGAATGATTGTTCCGGACGGCGTGGAGAAGGATTTCCCGATCGATGACCCTAACCTCGCCAACCAGATCGCCATCGTCAGCTGCAAGGATGTCATTGAATATGGCAGCGGCTCCAAGACTGTCGTGATGGTAGACTGCGGAGTCAAGCACAACATCCTCAGATGCTTTATGGAGAGGGGAGTGAAAGTAGTCAGAGTGCCTTGGGACTACGATTTCAACAAACTTGACTACGACGGCCTCTTCATCTCGAACGGCCCTGGCAACCCGCAGTTCTGCAATGTCACCGTAGCTAACTTGCGCAAGGCGATGGAAGGCGACAAGCCAATTTTCGGAATATGTATGGGCAACCAGCTGCTCGCCAGAGCCGGCGGGGCCAACACCTATAAATTGAAATATGGCCACCGCAGCCATAACCAGCCTGTCCGCATGGTCGGCACGAACCGCTGCTTCATCACCTCGCAGAACCACGGATTCGCAGTTGACGACAAGACCCTCGGAGCCGACTGGGAACCTTGGTTTGTGAATATGAACGACGGCACCAACGAAGGCATCCGCCACAAGACCAAGCCTTTCTGCTCGGTGCAGTTCCATCCGGAGGCCTCCAGCGGCCCGACCGACACCAATTTCCTATTCGACGAGTTCATCAGCAAGCTGTAATCCAGAGAAAGTCATGAAAAACACCAACATAAAGAAAGTCCTGATCCTTGGATCGGGCGCGCTCAAGATCGGTCAGGCCGGAGAGTTCGACTATTCCGGCTCACAGGCTTTGAAGGCCCTGCGCGAGGAGGGCATCGAGACAGTCCTGATCAATCCTAACATCGCCACAGTGCAGACCTCCGAGGGTGTGGCCGACAAGATCTACTTCCTGCCTGTCACTCCGTTCTTCGTGGAGAAGGTCATCGCCAAGGAGCAGCCTCAGGGCATTCTCCTCTCGTTCGGTGGTCAGACCGCCCTTAACTGCGGCGTGGAACTGTACGAGAACGGAATACTTGACAAGTACAATGTCCAGGTTCTCGGAACTCCGGTCCAGGCGATTATGGACACAGAGGACCGTGACCTCTTCATAAAAAAACTGGACGAGATCGGTGTGAAGACCATCAAGTCACACCCTGCCTCCAACATAGAGGAGGCCCGCAAAGCCGCCCAGGAACTCGGATTCCCGCTCATCGTGCGCGCGGCCTACGCTCTCGGAGGCCTCGGATCCGGATTCTGCGACAACGAGGAACAGCTTGACGAACTCTGCGAAAAGGCATTCTCATTCTCGCCGCAAGTGCTTGTGGAAAAATCACTTAAAGGCTGGAAGGAGATTGAATATGAAGTTGTCCGCGACCGTTATGACAACTGTATCACGGTCTGCAATATGGAAAACTTCGACCCGCTCGGAATCCACACCGGAGAGAGCATCGTCGTGGCTCCGTCCCAGACCCTGTCCAACAACGACTACTATTTCCTGCGCGAACTTTCCATCAAGATCGTCCGCCACATCGGAATAGTTGGCGAGTGCAACGTGCAGTACGCCTACGACCCTGACGCTATGGACTACCGTGTGATCGAGGTGAACGCCCGTCTGAGCCGCTCCTCGGCGCTTGCCTCCAAGGCCACCGGCTATCCGCTCGCCTTCGTGGCCGCCAAACTCGGTCTCGGCTACGGCCTGTTCGACCTCAAGAACTCCGTGACTAAGACCACTCCGGCCTTCTTCGAACCGGCGCTTGACTACATTGTCTGCAAGATTCCTCGCTGGGATCTCAGCAAGTTCCACGGTGTCTCCCGCAAGATCGGTTCTTCGATGAAGTCCGTGGGCGAGGTGATGGCCATCGGGCGCAGTTTCGAGGAGGCGATCCAGAAGGGCCTCAGGATGATCGGTCAGGGGGCGCACGGATTCGTGGGCAACAAGGAGTTCCAGGTCGCCGACTTGGAGGAGGCTCTCCGGGAGCCGACCGACAAACGCATCTTCGTGATCTCCAAGGCTATGCGCGCCGGCTACACGGTAGATCAGATCCACGACCTCACCAAGATCGACAAATGGTTCCTCAATAAGCTGGAGAACATCGTGAAGACCTACGAGGACATGAACTCCTACGACACTCTTGAGGACATGCCGGTGGAACTCCTGCGCCTTGCCAAGCAGGAGGGCTTCTCCGATTTTCAGATCCAGAGAGCCATCTGGAAGGACAAAGGAACCTCGACAGCCAACATGGATGTTGTCCGTGAACATCGAAAATCACACGGCATCGTCCCTGTCGTGAAGCAGATAGACACCCTCGCCGCCGAATTCCCGGCACAGACGAACTACCTCTACCTGACCTACAACGGCACGAAGAGTGACATTGAATATGAGCGTGACGGCAAGTCGGTGATTGTCCTCGGTTCGGGAGCCTACAGAATCGGATCGTCTGTCGAGTTCGACTGGTGCTCGGTGACCTGCCTCCAGACAATCCAGAAGCAGGGCTACAGGGGAGTGCTGATCAACTACAACCCGGAGACGGTCTCCACCGACTACGACATGTGCGACAGGCTCTATTTCGACGAGCTCACCTTCGAGAGGGTGATGGACATCATCGACCTTGAGACCCCGCACGGAGTCGTTGTCTCCGTGGGCGGCCAGATCCCTAACAATCTCGCCCTCAAGCTTCACAAGCACAACGTTCCGATTCTTGGCACCTCCGCCGAGGACATCGACAAGGCCGAGGACCGTCACAAGTTCTCCAGCATTGTGGACAGCCTTGGTGTCGATCAGCCTGAATGGAGTGAGCTTACGACCATCGACGAGGTGGACAATTTCATCAGGAAGGTTGGCTTCCCTGTGCTGGTGAGACCATCGTACGTGCTTTCCGGAGCCGCTATGAATGTCTGTCACGATGAGGAGAAGCTCCGTCACTTCCTGAGCCTCGCCGCGGAAGTATCTCAGGAGCACCCGGTTGTCATCAGCAAGTTCTATATGCGTAGCAAGGAGATCGAGTTCGACGCTGTCGCCGACAATGGAGAGATCCTTGCCTACGCCATCTCGGAGCACATTGAATATGCCGGTGTCCATTCCGGGGACGCCACCATCCAGTTCCCGCCTCAGAAACTCTATGTCGAGACCGTCCGCAGGATCAAGAAGATCGCCCGTGCCATCGCCGGCGCGCTCAGCATCTCCGGTCCGTTCAATATCCAGTTCCTCGCTCGTGAGAACGCCATCAAGGTCATTGAGTGTAACCTTCGCGCTTCCAGAAGCTTCCCGTTCGTGTCCAAGGTGCTGAAAATCGATTTCATCGAGCTGGCTACCAAGGTTATGCTGGGTCTCCATCCTGCGGCTCCGCAGAAGAGTGCCTTCGACCTTGACTATGTAGGCGTGAAGTCCTCGCAGTTCTCGTTCGCGAGACTTGAAGAGGCTGATCCGATGCTTGGTGTCGATATGTCTTCGACCGGTGAGGTCGGCTGTCTGGGCGATGACCTTAATGAGGCTTTGCTGAAATCAGTGCTTTCAGTCGGCCAAAGGATTCCGGAGAAGAGGGTTCTGCTCTCGACCGGTGATCCGCTCCAGAAGGCTGATATGCTGAGGGCCTGCCGACTTCTCGTCGAGAAGGGTTATGAGCTTTACGCCACAGGTGGCACGTATAAGTATCTTGTAGAGAACAGTGTTCCGGCGACGAAGGTGCTCTGGCCAAGCGAGTGTGACAATCCTAATTTCAAGGGACGATTCAAACCAGCTTTGGAAATGATTCAGAACAAAGAGGTTGATATGGTGATCAATATCCCGAAAAACTTCTCGGCTCTGGAACTTTCCAACGGCTACCAGATCAGAAGGGCAGCCATAGACTTCAACGTCACCCTCTTCACGAATGCCCGCCTCGCCACCGCCTTCATCCGCGCTTTCTGCTCCACCAGCATAAACGACATCCAAATCAAGTCCTGGGATCAGTATTGATTCTATGATATGACTCAACAGAATGGCAGTTACCTCCAGCGATCCTCCCCACTCCGTGCTGCTCGCTATGAAGGTCCACTGGACCTTCATTAGTCGCTCACGACCTCCCTCTTCGGGAGCCAAAGTCGCTTGCGGCAACTGCCATTCTGTTGAATAAGTGTATTATCTGATTAATTTGAAAGCCGTTTTAATTTGTTTATCAGAAGTTTTTTGCCTCAAGTAATATCACAAACAAATAATAGCGATGATTTGTTCAATCAGTTCCTTTTAGCGGAATATTTGGTGCGGCAGACTATGGCCGCCCGTGGCCATATGAACGGGTGGCCCGCTGTAGGCGGGACGGGATGGAGCGCGCAGCGCGGAAGTCTGCAGTACCAAATATTCCGCTATGGAATCTATACTAAAAAAGGCGACTGAAAAATATTCAATCGCCTTTATTCATATATTCCTGAATCAATTAGAACGTGTCGTAGTACTTGGCGTCACGAGGGGTGACTTTGTTCATATTCTCAAGGAGAAGATCATTGGTCTTGTACTCGTCCATCAGCTGAAGCATAAAGTTCATCGCCTCGGTAGGATTCATATCCGCAAGAAGCTTGCGCAGGATCCAGATTCTGTTGGCCGCCTCACGGCTGTATAGCAGATCATCACGACGCGTGCTGGAAAGAACCACATTGACGGCAGGGAATATACGCCTGTTGGCGAGGGTCCTGTCAAGCTGAAGCTCCATATTGCCGGTACCCTTGAACTCCTCGAAGATCACATCATCCATCTTGGAACCTGTCTCAGTCAAGGCCGTCGCAAGGATTGTCAGCGAACCGCCACCCTCGATGTTACGCGCCGCACCGAAGAAACGCTTAGGCTTCTGCAGGGCATTGGCGTCCACACCTCCGGTCAAAACCTTACCGGAAGCCGGCTGCACTGTGTTGTACGCACGGGCCAGACGGGTGATGGAATCAAGCAGGATCACAACATCGTGACCACACTCCACAAGTCTGCGTGCCTTCTCCAGAACCATATTCGCGACCTTCACGTGCCTCTCGGCCGGCTCATCGAAAGTCGAGGCCACCACCTCGGCCTTTACGCTGCGGCTCATATCGGTAACCTCCTCAGGACGCTCGTCGATAAGAAGCACGATCTCGTAAACCTCCGGATGATTGTCCGCGATCGCGTTGGCGATTGACTTAAGCAGCATTGTCTTACCGGTCTTCGGCTGCGACACGATCAAGCCACGCTGGCCTTTTCCGATAGGAGTGAACATATCCACGATACGGCACGAAGGATCGCTCTGATGGCCGTGACCAAGAAGATTGAACTTTTCCTCCGGGAACAGCGGGGTGAGGAAATCAAACGGCACCCTGTCACGGATGTAGTCAGGAGTACGTCCGTTGATGTACTTGATCCTCACGAGAGGGAAGTACTTGTCACCCTCCTTAGGAGGACGGATCTCACCGGTGACGGTGTCACCGGATTTGAGGGCATTATTCTTTATCTGACTCTGGCTGACATAGATGTCGTCAGGGGAGTTGAGATAATTGTAGTCCGAAGAACGGAGAAAACCATAACCGTCCGGCATGATCTCCAGAACACCCGTCGCCTCCACAGTACCGTCAAACTCGATTTCCGGAGCTTTCGTCCTTTGATTTGGATTCTGGAAATTCTGTTGGGGCTTCTGCTGCTGGTTCGGGTTCTGACCGTTGTTCTGCCCCTGGAACTTGTTCTTCTGCTTTCTGCGGGTAACATCAGCATGAGCCGCCGGATCATCCTTCAGATCATCAAAAAGCGCATGAATGAACTCCTTGCCATTTACCGGCTTGTCGGCTGAAGTCTGAGCATCGGGCTGTTGAGTGACTTCGGTGGCGGCAGCCTCCACGGATTCCGGCTTATTCTCCTCCACCGACGCAGCGGTCTCAACCTGAGTCTGAACCATAGCGGATTTAGGCTTACGTCCTCTTTTTTTAGGAGCCGGCTTAACCT
>OIXU01000250.1_pt1 | contig 19160 bp, 17 predicted proteins | sample 1587921 | NCBI WGS metagenome assembly OIXU01 (sample SAMN03283238) | human gut metagenome | biome: human-associated habitat; material: feces | host: Homo sapiens | place: Peru | collected 2012
AGCTTGAAGCCGGGTCCCACCAGCTTTGCCAGGTAGGCGTCCACATCCACCGAGGGCAGCAGCAGCTGCTCGGTGTCCGGGTCGGTGGGATAGTTGTCAAAACCGCCCTGGGTCTCCTGAATATTGTAGATGCAGCCCCACACCGCCGCTTCCCGCAAGGTCAGGTCGTCGATATTGCCGATGCCGTCAAAGGGCATGGGGTCAAACAGCACCAGACCTTCCAGCCGGTCCTCGTAGTCCTGCTTCTGCTCTGTATCGTCAAAAAGATCTGCCACAAAGCCCACACCGGCACGGAGCACCGTGATAAAACCGATGAGCACCAGCACCACGATGAGAAAGCCCAGCGCCTGCCGACCCCGGCGGCGCTGTACCCGGGCGTGTTCTTCGGGGGTGATATAATGTTTCATAGTAATGTCATTCTCCCAAGGTTTCAATTGCTCTACTGTTCAGTATACCACAGACCGGACAGGAGTGCAAAACCTCTCCGGTGGTTTTTTTGTGAAAGTGTGTAAAATAGCGCTTATTCCCAGCTTTTCCACACCTCCGGCTGGTAGCCTACCGTTGCCTGTCTGCCGTTGCGGACGATGGGGGTCCGCAGCAGCTGCTGATTTTCAAACAGCTTGTCCTCTTTCTGCCAGTCGATGAGGGCATCCAGCAGCGCAAGGGTCTGCTTATCCTTTGCCGCCGGGTCGATCATCTTTTCCCAGCCTCCCAGTGCCCGTGCCACGTTGTCAAATTCTCCCCGGCTCATGCCCTTTTCCTTCAGGTCGATCATCTGGAACTTTATGCCGCGCTCCTTGAAATAGCGCTGCGCCTTTTTGGTATCAAAGCACTTGCTCGTGCCAAAGATCTGGATATTCATCTTATCTCCTCCTGCCGGTTCCCGGCGGTCTTATTGTACCACACCGTAAACCGCTTGCATAGGCATAATTTGCGGCAAAACGGGCAATGCTTTCCGCAAAGGAGGTGTTTGCATGAACGCATTCGTAGACCCTGAGTTGTGCATCGGCTGTACCCAGTGTGCCGGGCTGTGCCCCGCCGTGTTCCGCATGGAGGGGGTTCTGGCTGTGGCAGAGCCCGGCCCCATCCCGCCGGAGGAGGTGCCGCAGGCCGTCACCGCAGCCCAGAGCTGCCCGGTAAGCGCCATCCGCATCGAGGAATAAGCCCGGCATCGGTAAGGCTGCTGCATAGCTTGTGCGGCAGCTTTTTTTGCGGCGGGACGATTTGAAATGCCCTCCGCTTTGCTCTGGGCATAAACAGCGGAAAAATATTTTGAATTGCGCGATCGTCACGGCTTGCGAGCCGCGACGATCGCATTTTTACGAGAGATGACATCACGAAAAGCAGCCACTTCTCTTTTTTACACAAAAAGCTCCCGCGCGGTGCGGTTTTGTGCTATACTATAAGATGTGAAATTACGCAACGGAGGAACTGCATTATGCGTTTACTGGTCATTGACGGCAACAGCATTGCCAACCGCGCTTTTTACGGCATCAAGCTGCTGACCACCAAGGACGGACGTTACACCAACGCCATCTATGGCTTTTTGAACATTCTGCTCTCCCTGCTCAAGGAGTGCCAGCCGGACGAGGTGGCCGTGGCTTTTGACCTGAAAGCCCCCACCTTCCGGCATAAAATGTACGATGGCTACAAGGCCACCCGCCACGCCATGCCCGAGGAGCTGGCCGTGCAGCTGCCGGTTCTGAAGGAGGTGCTGGACGCCATGTCCATCCCCCGCTACGAGCTGGCAGGCTGGGAAGCGGACGACCTCATCGGCACCATCAGCCGCCGCTGCGAGGCGGCGGGCTGGGACTGCGTGGCCGTCACCGGCGACAAGGACAGCCTTCAGCTCATCACCGACCACACCAAGGTGAAGCTGGTGTCCACCCGCATGGGGCAGACCACCACCAAGGACATGACCCCCCAGACCTTCCGCGAGACCTACGGCTTCGACCCCATCCACATGATCGACCTCAAGGCGCTCATGGGGGACTCCTCCGACAATATCCCCGGCGTTTCCGGAGTGGGGGAGAAGACCGCCATGGCCTTGGTGCAGGAGTACGGCTCCATCGACGAAATTTATCGCCGCCTGCCGGATATAAACGCCAAGCCTGCCGTCATCCGCAAGCTGACGGAGGGGGAGGAGAGCGCCCGCCACAGCTACTGGCTGGCCACCATCGTCACCGATGTGCCCATGGACTTTGCGCCGGAGAATGCCCTGCGCAAACCCTTTAAGCCGGAGCTTTACGACCTGTTTTTAAAGCTGGAATTTGCCAAGCTCATTGAAAAATACAAGCTCTCTCCCGTCCGTCCGGCGGAGGAGAAGGCGGACTGCACCGTCACCGTGGAGGCGATCCGCTCTCCGGCGCAGGCAGAGGATATGCTGAAAAAATGCCGTCAGGCGGCGTTCGTCACGGTGTACGCTCTGCCGGATCTGTCGGTCCTCTCCGTCCAGTGGGACACCGGAGCGGATACGGCCGTGGCGGCGGAGCTGCAGGCGGATGCCTACGGCGGCGACTGGCACGCCCTGCTCACGTCGCTCTTTTCCACCGACATCCGCAAGGTGGGGCATCATATCAAGGACACCATGCGCGCCCTTCTGGAGCGGGGACTGCCTGCGGAGGGGTATGTGTTCGACACGGCGCTGGCGGCCTATCTGCTGGATGCCACCGCCGGCAGCTACGACCTGCAGCGCCTGTTCGTGGCCTATTTCAGCGAGGAGCTGCCAAAGCCCGCCCATCTGGAGCGGGACGCCTTTGCCCCGCTGGGAGACACCGCTGCCGCGTGGGCGGCGCTGCACAGCTACTGTTCCGCCGTGGCGGCGCTGTACGGCATTCTGCCGCAGAAGCTGCGGGAGGAGGACATGACGGAGCTGTATGAAACGGTGGAGCTGCCGCTGTGCGCCGTGCTGGCGCGGATGGAGCGGCGGGGCTTTCTGGTGGACGGCACGGCGCTGGCGGCCTTCGGCGAGGACATGGCCGACCGGCTCGCGGCGCTGGAGCAGCGCATCTACGAAGCGGCCGGCACGAAATTCAACATCAACTCCCCCAAGCAGCTGGGCATGGTGCTGTTTGAAAAAATGCAGCTGCCCCACGGGAAAAAGACCAAGACCGGCTGGTCCACCAGCGCCGACGTGCTGGAAAAGCTCCGCTGGCAGGCACCTATCGTGGCGGATATCCTGCAATACCGCCAGTATGCCAAGCTGAAAAGCACTTATGCCGACGGACTTTTGAAGGTCATTGACCCCGACGGCCGCATCCGCACCAGCTTCCAGATGACGGTGACGGCCACGGGACGCCTGTCCTCCACGGAGCCGAACCTGCAGAATATCCCCGCCCGCACGGAAGTGGGCAGCCGCATTCGGGGCATGTTCGTGGCGGCGCCGAGTCATGTGCTGGTGGACGCGGACTACTCCCAGGTGGAGCTGCGGCTGCTGGCGCATATATCCGGAGATGAAGCCATGCAGCAGGCGTTTTTGTCCGGCGAGGATTTCCACACCCTCACGGCGGCCAAGGTTTTCCATGTATCGCCGGAGGAGGTCACGCCCCGCATGCGCTCCGGCGCCAAGGCGGTGAACTTCGGCATCGTGTACGGAATCTCCGCGTTCTCTCTGGCGCAGGATATCGGCGTGTCCGTGGCCGAGGCCAAGGAGTATATGGAGCGGTATTTTGACACCTATCGGGGCGTGAAGGCGTATATGGAGCAGGTGGTGGAAACGGCTCGCGAGCAGGGCTATGTGGAGACCCTCATGCATCGCCGGCGGGAGCTGCCGGAGCTGAAAAGCTCCAATTTCAATATGCGCTCCTTCGGGGAGCGGGTGGCGCTGAATATGCCCATTCAGGGCACGGCGGCGGACATCATGAAGCTGGCCATGGTGCGGGTGGAGCGCCGCCTTGCGCGGGAAGGGCTTGCGGCGCAGCTCATCATGCAGGTGCACGACGAGCTGATCGTGGAGTGTCCGGAGGAAGAAAAAGAGAAGGTGGAGCGCCTGCTGGCCGAGGAAATGAGCGGCGTGGTGCAGCTCTCCGTGCCGCTGCCCGCCGAGGCGCACAGCGGAAAAACATGGCTGGAGGCGAAAGGATAATATGAGCATACAGATCGTACCCATGAACGCAGACCATCTGGAGGAGCTGGAGAAGCTGGAGCGGCTCTGTTTTTCCCGCCCGTGGAGCCGGAAGATGCTGGCGGAGGAGCTGGAGAATCAGTGCGCCGCCTTTCTGGTGGCGCAGGACAGCGCCACGGGGCAGGTGGTGGGCTATGCCGGCCTGCTGGTCATGGCCGACGAGGGCTACATCACCAACGTCGCCGTGTTCCCCGCGTATCGCCGGCGGGGCGTGGCGGCAAAGCTCATCTCCGTGTTTGAAAACTTTGCCCGCGGCAACAAGCTGGCTTTCCTCACGCTGGAGGTGCGCCCGTCCAACGCCGCGGCCATCGCTCTCTATAAGGGCTTCGGCTTTGAGGAGGTAGGCCGCCGGAAAAACTATTACGACCTGCCCAAAGAGGACGCCCTGATCCTTACAAAAACCTACGGGGAGGCGGATGCATGAACATACTGGCCTTTGAATCCTCCTGCGACGAGACCGCCGTGGCGGTGGTGCGGGACGGCCGCACGGTGCTGTCCGACGCCATTCTCTCCCAGGCGGATATGCACGCCCTCTATGGCGGCGTGGTGCCGGAGATCGCCTCCCGCAAGCATGTGGAGGCCATTTTCGGCCTGACGGAGCAGGCGCTCTCAAGCGCGGGACTGGCGAAAAAAGACATTGACGCCGTGGCCGTGACCTATGCCCCGGGGCTTATCGGCGCCGTGCTGGTGGCGGTGAGCTTTGCCAAGAGCGTGGCGTACAGTCTGGGCGTCCCGCTGATCCCCGTGCACCACATCCGCGGCCACATCGCCGCCAATTACATAGCTTTTCCGGAGCTTCAGCCGCCGTTTCTGGCGCTGGCCATCTCCGGAGGCAACACCCTCATCGTGGACGTAAAGGATTACACGGACATGGAGATCCTCGGCGCCACGCGGGATGATGCCGCCGGCGAGTGCTTTGACAAGGCGGCTCGCGTGCTGGGGCTGCCCTATCCCGGCGGCAAGCCCATGGACGAGCTGGCGCAGCAGTCGGAGGGCGGCGTATACGACCTGCCCCGCGCCCATGTGGACGGGGCGGAGCTGGACATGAGCTTTTCGGGGCTGAAGACCGCCGTGGTGAATCTGGCGCACAACGCCCAGCAGAAGGGCGAGGCGCTGGACAGAGCCGCTCTGGCCAGAGATTTCACCCGCGCCGTCAGCGACGAGCTGGTGCCCCGTGCCATGGAGGCTGCCCGCCGCTGCGGGCGGAAGACCGTGGTGGCTGCCGGCGGCGTGGCGGCCAATTCCATCATCCGCGCCGACCTGAAGGCCGCCTGCGACAAGGCGGGGCTGCGGCTGTTTGTGCCGCCTCTGCGGCTGTGCGGCGACAACGGCGCCATGATCGGCGCTCAGGGCTACTATGAGTACCTGTCGGGCAAGCGGGGCGACCTGTACCTTAACGCCTACGCCACCATGGAGCTGGACGAAAAGGAATAAGCGAAGATGCGGCGCGGCTCATGGCTGCGTCGTGTTTTTTTGTGTCAAAAAGATAATAGGTTGTGTTCAAAAAGCATGGATTGCCCGCTTTGTGTTGACAGGGGAAGGGAATACTATATAATGTATATTGCAATTGAATTTTCGACGGCTTTTGGAAAAAGGGAGAGTGGACATGAAGGCAACTGTGGTGGTAGACAACCGAAAAAACGGCGCCCTGTCAGGGGAGTGGGGGCTGTGCATCTATATAGAGCACGGCGAAAAGCGCATCCTGCTGGACACCGGAGCATCGAACCTGTTTGCCGCCAACGCGGCGCAGCTGGGGCTTGATCTTGGAGGCGTGGACGCAGCGGTGCTGTCCCATGCCCACTATGACCACGCCAACGGCATGGAAACCTTTTTCCGCTGCAATGACAAGGCCAAATTCTATGTCGGCCGGACATGCGCCGCCGACTGCTACGCAAAATACTGGCTTTTCCGCCGCTACATCGGCGTGCCGAAAACCGTTCTGCAGGCTTTTCGGGAGCGGGTGGTCTATGCGCCGGAGCAGCCTGTGGAGATTTTGCCCGGGGCGTATCTGGTGCCCCACAGCACGCCGGAGCTGGAGCGCGTCGGCCGGCGGGAGCGGATGTACCGTCTGGAGAACGGCCGCTGGCGTCCGGACGATTTTTCCCATGAGCAGAGCCTCGTGCTGGACACCGCCAAGGGGCTTGTGATCTTCAACAGCTGCTCCCACGGCGGCGCAGCCAACATCATAAACGAGGTGGCAGCCGCCTTTCCGGATAAGACGGTCTACGCCCTCATCGGCGGCTTCCATCTGTATAATAAACCGGCGTCGGAGGTGCGGGCACTGGCGGAAAAGATCCGTCAGACGGGCGTGGCCTATGTCTGCACCGGCCACTGCACCGGCGAGAGAGCCTACCGCGTGCTGCGGGAGGAGCTGGGCGACCGGCTCCATCAGCTGCAGGTGGGCAAGGTCATGGAGTTTTAATATCGGAAAACGGAGGAGAATACAATGCTGAAAATCGACCATTTAACAAAGACCTACGGAGAGAAAAAAGCGGTAGACGATCTGAGCCTGCACATTCAGGCCGGCGAGATCTACGGCTTCATCGGCCACAACGGTGCCGGCAAGACCACCACCCTAAAGTCCGTGGCGGGCATCCTGCAGTTTGACGCCGGCGAGATCACCGTCTGCGGCAAGTCCATCCGCACCCAGCCCATCGAGTGCAAGCGGGACATGGCCTATATCCCCGATAATCCCGATCTCTATGAGTACATGACGGGCATCAAGTACCTGAATTTCATCGCCGATATTTTCGGCGTAAGCGCCGAAGACCGGCAGGAGCGCATCCGCAAGTACGCCGACCTCTTTGAGCTGACGGCGGATCTGGCGCAGCCCATTGCCGCCTATTCCCACGGCATGAAGCAGAAGCTGGCCATCATCTCCGCCTGGCTCCACGCTCCCAAGCTCATCATCATGGATGAACCCTTCGTGGGTCTGGATCCCAAGGCCGCCCATCTGCTCAAGGGCATGATGAGTGAGCTGTGCGAGAGCGGCGGCGCCATCTTCTTCTCCACCCATGTGCTGGAGGTGGCGGAGAAGCTGTGCGACAAGGTGGCCATCATTAAGGGCGGCAAGCTCATCCGCTCCGGCACCATGGAGGAAGTGAAGGGCGACGATTCTCTGGAGGAAGTGTTCCTGGAGCTGGAGGACGAATCATGCTGAAGATCCTTGTGAAAAAGCAGCTGGGGGAAATTTTCCGCAGCTATACATACGACGCGAAAAAGAATAAAGCCCGCTCCAAGGGTGCGACCATCGGCTTTATCGTGTTTTTCATTGTGCTGATGGTGGGCGTGCTGGGCGGCCTGTTCACCTTCCTGTCCCTTGCCATGTGCGAGCCTATGGCGGCGGTGGGCATGGACTGGCTCTACTTCACCCTCATGACCCTGCTGGCGGCGTTTCTGGGCATCTTCGGCAGCGTGTTCAACACCTATTCCAGCCTCTATATGGCCAAGGACAACGACCTGCTGCTGTCCATGCCCATTCCCGTGCGCACCATTATGGCCGCCCGCCTCGTGAGCGTCTACCTCATGGGTCTTATGTATTCCGGCATCGTGCTGCTGCCGGCCATCATCGTGTACTGGGTCACGGTGGGTCTGTCGGTGCAGGTGGTTTTGGGCTGCGTGGTGCAGCTGCTCCTGATGTCCGTCTTCGTGCTGACGCTCTCCTGCGCGCTGGGCTGGCTGGTGGCCAAGATCAGCCGGAAGCTGAAGAACAAGAGCTTCATCACGGTGCTCATTTCCCTCGTGTTCATCGGCGCCTACTATTTCTTCTATGCCAAGGCGCAGAGCCTGCTGACGGAGCTGGTGGAAAACGCCGTTTACTATGGCGACACCATCCGCTCTTCGGCCTATCCCCTCTACCTCGTGGGTCGCGTGGCCGTGGGCGACGGCGTGGCCATGGCCATTGTGGCGGCGGCGGTGCTGGCCGTTTTCGCTCTGGTGTGGTATCTCATCGCCCGCAGCTTCCTGCGCCTGGCCACCTCCACCGGCGCCGTGGCGCGCAGAGAGTATAAGGAAAAGGCTGTCCGGAGCAAAAGCACGGATGCCGCCCTGCTGGGGCGGGAGCTTGCCCGCTTCACCTCCAGCGCCAACTATATGCTCAACTGCGGCCTGGGCATTCTGGGTCTTGTCATCGGCGCGGCCGCCGTTTTGTGGAAGGGCGCGGAGTTCTTCTCCGTGCTGGAGCTTTTGTTCGTGGACAATATGGAGACCGTTCCCGTGCTGCTGGCCGCGGCGGCCTGCATGCTGGTGTCCATGAACGATATGGCCGCCCCCTCCGTTTCGCTGGAGGGGCGGAGCCTGTGGCTCGCCCAGTCCCTGCCGGTGACGGCGTGGCAGGTGCTGCGCGCCAAGCTGCGGATGCACCTGCTGCTCTCGGGGCTTCCGGCGGCGCTGCTTTTCGTGTGCCTTGCCGTCGTGTGTCCCTTCCCCGCGGCTCAGACGGCTTTGATGCTGGCGGTAGCGGCGCTGTTCACCGTGCTGTCCGCCCTTCTGAACCTGTTCTTGGGTCTGAAAATGCCTATTCTCCACTGGACCAATGAGATCACCCCCATCAAGCAGAGCGGCGCCGTGACCATCGCCCTGTTCGGCGGCTGGATCTATGCGGCTTTGCTGGCGGGCGGCTTCCTGCTGGTGGGCTGGCGCATCGGGTTTATGGCCTATATGGCCGCCTTCGCCGGAGCCACTCTGGCGGGCTGCGTGGTGCTCTTTATCTGGCTGAAAAAGAAGGGCTGCAGAATTTTTGCGGCGCTGTAAAAGGAGAGAGTATATGGATAATATTATGGAGATCAGCCACCTTCACAAGTCCTTTGGCGCAGTGAAGGCGGTGCAGGATCTGAATTTTTGCGTGAAAAAGGGAGAGCTGTTCGCTTTTCTGGGCGTCAACGGTGCCGGCAAATCCACCACCATCAACATCATGTGCGGCGAGCTGCGCAAGGACAGCGGCAGCGTCCTCATCGGCGGCGCCGATCTGGACAAGGAGCCAGACAGCATCCGCCGCAAGCTGGGCGTGGTGTTCCAAAGCTCCGTGCTGGATAAGGATCTGTCCGTGCGGGATAATCTCCGCAGCCGCGCGGCGCTGTACGGTATCCATGGCAAGGCTTTTGAAAAGCGTTTGGAGGAGCTGACGGAGCTGCTGGACTTTGCCGATCTGCTCAAGCGCCCCTTGGGCAAGCTCTCCGGCGGCCAGCGCCGCCGCATCGACATTGCCCGGGCGCTGCTGCACGAGCCGGAAATTCTGATTCTGGACGAACCCACCACCGGCCTCGATCCCCAGACCCGCACCAACCTGTGGCAGGTTATCGGTCGCCTGCGGCGGGAGCAGGGCATGACGGTGTTTCTCACCACCCACTATATGGAGGAGGCGGCGGACGCCGACTATGTGGTCATCATCGACCACGGCCGCATCGCCGCCGAGGGCACGCCCCTCACGCTGAAGAACACCTACACCGGCGACTTCATCACTCTCTACGGCATCACCGAGGAGCAGGTGAAGACGCTGGGCGCGAGCTACGAGAGCATTCGGGACGCCTACCGCGTGTTCGTCAAGGATACGGCGGCGGCCACGGAGCTTATCCTGCGTTACCCCGAGATCTTTCGGGATTATGAGATCACCAAGGGCAAGATGGACGATGTGTTCCTGGCTGTCACCGGTAAAAAGCTGACAGGAGGTGAGGAGAAATGACAGGACTTGGTGCGCTGATCCGGCGCAATATAAAGCTCTATTTCAAGGATAAGGGCGTGTTTTACTCTTCCCTCATCACCCCCGTGATCCTGCTGGTGCTGTACGCCACTTTTTTGAAGAAGGTGTTTGACGACTCCTTCCGCTCCGCTTTGGAGCAGGCGGGCGCCACCGTGGCTGACAGCGTGCTCAACGGTGTGGTAGGCGGCCAGCTGGTGTCCTCCCTGCTGGCGGTGAGCTGCGTCACCGTGGCCTTCTGCTCCAATCTGCTGATGATAAAGGACAAAACCAGCGGCGCCCGCCACGACCTCACCATCTCTCCCGTGCGCCCTGCCACCATGGCTATGGGCTACTACATCGCCAGCCTCTCCTCCACCCTCATCATCACCTTCTCCGCTGCGGCGGTGTGCCTGGGCTATCTGGCCTGCGTGGGCTGGTATCTCACGGTCTGCGACGTGCTGGCGCTGCTGCTGGATGTGTTCCTGCTGACCATGTTCGGCACGGCGCTCTCCTCCTGCATCAACTTCTGGCTCACCACGGACGGGCAGGCTTCGGCCGTGGGCACCATCGTCAGCGCCGGCTACGGCTTCATCTGCGGCGCCTACATGCCCATCTCCAACTTCGGCACGGGGCTGCAGAAAGCCCTGTCCTTCCTCCCCGGCACCTACGGCACCAGCCTCCTGCGCAACCATACCCTGCGGGGCACCTTTGCGGAGATGGAGAGCCTGGGCTTCCCCAAGCAGGTGGTGGAGGCCATCCGCGACAGCGTGGACTGCAACCTGTATTTCTTCGACCATCAGGTGTCCAACGGCCAGATGTATCTGATCCTTGTGGGCAGCATTGCGGTGCTGGTGGCGCTGTATGTGGTCATCAACCGCGTGGCCGGCCGCCGCGGCGCGCGGTAATGACATGAAATTTTTCCCGCGGAGAGGGGCTTCGGCCTCTCTCTGTTTTTGCTTGTCAAGGGGAGAAAAAGGGAGAAAAAAAGGCGGTGCCAGTTTTTGGAAGAAAAATGGATTATGTTAACAATTTTGTTTGCAAAAATAATACACATATAGGAGGGGTAATAGGAAGAATAATAAAAAAGCCGCTGAAAACAAAAGAAAAACGCATGTGGAAAACTCTGTGGATAATGTGGATAACAAATCGTAGAATCATTATGCGGGAAATATTATGTAAATTTGTCGGGGAAGGGAGAATGCTTGTTTGGCGCCGAAAAAGGGCGGAAAAGGTCAGCTTTTTCTCTTGTGATTTTGACGAAAGATGTGAACGCATGGGAGAAAAAGGGCAAAGAAAAGGAAAAATATTCGCAAAGGACGGCGCTTGAATACGGATCGTATTTTTTTCTGCGGCTCCGCCGAAAAATGAGAGTTGACGGCGGGGGAAAAAGCTGATATAATAACCCCTGTCCGCAGAGGATGCGCTTGTGTGGCTCAGTTGGTAGAGCAGCTCACTCGTAATGAGCAGGTCGCCGGTTCGAGTCCGGCCACAAGCTCCAAAAAACTCCGCACTCATTTGAGTGCGGAGTTTTTGTGTATAGGTTATTAACGATGTGCTCAGTTGCCGGAGGGCATTTTCCAGCCGTGGTGATCCGTGTGGAGCAGGTGGTGCGCCTTGGTGCTCATGGGCGTGCCCAGATAGTCGCGGTACAGCGCCATGACGTCGGGATTTTCGTGGGAGAAGCGGACAGGCTCCGCCTTGTCCAGCGCCCGCAGCACATTGCTCCGGCTTTCCGCCAGCTCGCAGCCGTCGTGAATGGGCTGCCCGCCGCCGCCGGCGCAGCCGCCGGGACAGGCCATGACCTCCACAAAGTCGTAGGACACCTCGCCCTTTTCCAGCGCCCGCATGAGCTTGCGGGTGTTGCCCAGACCGCTGACCACCGCCACGCGCACGGTGTCGGCATCGGGGATGTCAAAGCGGGCTTCCTTCCAGCCCTCCATGCCGCCAACGGCGCTGAAGGCGTCGGGATCCGGATTTTCGCCGGTGATCATGCGGAAAGCGGTGCGCAGAGCGGCCTCCATGACGCCGCCGGTGGAGCCGAAAATGACGGCAGCGCCGGTGCCGGTGCCCAGAGGGCTGTCAAAGGGCGTTTCTACCAGCGTGGCGGGCACGATCTGCTCGCCGCGGAACATGCGCACCATCTCGCGGGTGGTGAGCACCACGTCCACGTCCGGATCGCCGCAGGCGTCGGTCATGGTGGGCAGGGCGCACTCGCTCTTTTTGGACACGCACGGCATCACGGACACCACGAAGACATCGTGGGGATCCACGCCCAGATTCTGGGCGAAATAGCTCTTGGCCACGGCGCCGAACATCTGCTGGGGGCTTTTGGCCGTGGAGAGATTGCCGATGAAGCGGGGGAACTGCCCCTTCACGAACCGCACCCAGCCGGGGCAGCAGGAGGTGAACATGGGCCAGGTGTACCGATCCCGATGGGTGAAGCGGTCGATGAATTCGCTGGCCTCCTCCATGATGGTGAGGTCGGCGGCAAAGTCGGTGTCGAACACATAGTCAAAGCCGATCTGCTTCAGGGCGGTGACCATGCGCTGCGCCGTGGCAAATTTGGGATCCAGATGATAGTATTCCGCCCAAGCCGCTCGCACGGCGGGGGCGATCTGCACCACGGTGATCTTCTTGGGGTCGGCCAGAGCGTCGAAGACCTTGCCGGTGTCATCCCGCTCCTGCAGGGCGCCTACGGGACAGTGGGTGATGCACTGGCCGCAGAAGGTGCAGTCGGAGTCGCCCAGCGAGCGGACGCCGGAAACGCCGATGGTGGTGTGGGAGCCGGTGCCCATCAGATCCCAGATGTTCATGCTCTGGATCTTGTCGCACACCTGCACGCAGCGCATGCAGCGCACGCAGCGGTTTTCAATGCGCACCACGGGGTTGGAGAAGTCGTCCTCCGTTTTCTTCAGATCCTTGATGTAGTGGTCGCCCAGAAGGTTATAGTCGTTGGTGAGCTTTTGCAGCTTGCAGTTGCCGCTGCGGGTGCACTTGGTGCAGTGGGTGTCGTGCTGGCTCAGAAGCAGCCGCAGGTTCACCCGCCGCGCCTCTCTGGCGCGGGGAGAATTGGTATGCACCACCATGCCCTCGGCCACCACGTTGTCGCACGAGGGGATCAGGCGGGGAAAGCCCTCGATCTCCACCATGCACAGCCGGCAGGCGGCGATCTCGTTGATGCCCTTGAGATAGCACAGGGTGGGGATGTCGATGTTCACGGAGCGTGCGGCCTCCAGAATGGTGGTGCCCTCCGGCACGGAGACAGGCTTTTTGTCAATGATGAGGTTTACCATTTGTCAACTCGACCTCCTTTGAAGATGCCATAGCCGAAGTGGTCGCACCGCAGGCAGCGGGAGGCCTCGGTGACGGCGCCCTCGTGGGTCAGGCCGCACTCGATGTCCTCAAAGTCGCACTTGCGCTGGCAGGCTTCCCGCTCGGTGGTGTTGATGCGCCCGTGAGGCGGGCGGTTGTTCAGCTTGGGACTGGGGATGTCAATGTCCACGGTGATCTCGTGGTGATAGCCCAGATGCTCGTCGATGTTGGCGGCGGCCACCTTGCCGGCGGCAATGGCACGGATGGCGGTGGCGGGGCCGGTAACGCAGTCGCCTCCGGCAAATACGTTGTCCATGTCGCCCACTTGACCGGAAAGACCGGCCACAAAGGCGCCCCGCTTGATGGGCACGCCGGCGGCGTCAAAGCCGCTGATCTCAACGCCCTGACCAATGGCCACCACGATGACGTCCGCCTCCAGCCGCACCTCGTCCAGCGCGGCGTCGTGGGGACGGGGACGTCCGGCCTTGTCGGCCTCGCCGATGAGCTGGGGCTGCACCCACAGAGCTTTGGCCACGCCCTCCTCGTCCGCCTCAATGCGCAGGGGGGCTGCCAGCGTCATGATCTCGGCGCCCTCGGCCATGGCGCCTGTTACCTCGTCGGGCAGGGCGGTCATGTCCTCGATGCGGCGGCGATATACGCAGGTGACCTTCTCGGCGCCCAGCCGAATGGAGCTGCGGGTCACGTCCATGGCCACGTTGCCGCCGCCGATGACCACCACCTTCTTGCCGGTGAAGTCGGGCATGATGTCGTCGCCGATGTCCCGCAGCATCTCCACGGCGGATATGACGTTTTTGCTGTGCTCGCCGGGGATGCCGGTCTTTTTGTCCTGATGGGCGCCGATGGCGATATACAGGCAGTCATACTGCTTTTGCAGATCCTCGATCCAGATGTCCTTGCCCACGGTGACGCCGGTGTGTACCTCGATGCCCAGGGACAGGATGGACTGGATCTCGGCGTCCAGCAGATGGCGGGGGAAGCGGTAGTTGGGGATGCCGTAGCGGAGCATGCCGCCCAGCTGCTTGGCCTCCTCAAACACGGTGACCTTGTGCCCCATGAGCGCCAGATAGTAGGCGCAGCTCAGGCCGCTGGGGCCGCCGCCCACAATGGCCACTCGCTTGCCGGTGGCCGGCGCGCACGCCGGCTGAGGCACCTCGCCGGCGTGATCCACGGCGTAGCGCTTCAGACCGCGGATGTTGATGGCGTCGTCGATCATGTTGCGGCGGCAGCGCGCCTCGCAGGGATGCTCGCAGATGTAGGCGCAGGCGACGGGGAAGGGGTTGTCCTTGCGGATCAGGCGCACGGCGTCGGCACAGCGGTCTTCGCCCACCAGCGCCATGTAGCCGGGGATGTCCACGCCGGCGGGGCACAGAGCCACACACGGCACGGGGTATTTCAGTCCTGCCAGGCAGCGCTGGTGCAGAATGTGCTCCTCATAGTCGTCGCGGAAGCCCTCCAGACCGTCCACCACCAGACGGGCAGCGTCCCGTCCGATGGCGCAGTCGGCGGTGTTCACAATGGTGCGCGCGGTTTTTTCAATGGTGACGAGGGTGCTCATGGTGGCGGTGCCGGAGAGCACCTGCTCCAGAAGCAGCGAGAGCTGCCCCAGACCGATGCGGCAGGGCACGCACTTGCCGCAGCTCTGGGCGTGGCACAGCCGCAGAAAGCTCAGCGCCATGTCCACGGGGCACAGACCCGGGGGGCTGGCGGCGATGCGGCGCTCCACATCCCGATAGAGGTTCTCCACCACGGTTTCGGCTCTGCTGGGAGATTTGATGTCCAACCTGCTCATACGGAATCAACTCCTTGACATGAATTTGCATGCAGGGTTCTTATATTATAAGAATGACACAAACGAAAACGAATGTCAATTGATTCTAAAAAGTTTTTATAATGTGATTTTTTTATCAAAAAAGCGAAAAAACGCAGGGAAAAAGTTTGACAATTAATTTCGTAAGAAAAAAGGAAAAAAACGTCGGGAAAATAAAAAAAGTTTACGTTTCAAAAAGTTTGCCAAAAAAATAATTAAGGGGAAATAAGGGGCAAAAAGAGGCGGCTGTCGGATCCTGTCGAAAATCATCGCTAAATAATCGTAAAAAATTGCTAAAATTATCTTGAAATCGACATTGCAATATGGTACATTATATACAAGTCAGGGGACTGCTGTTGAGTAAGAATAGATTCTGCGCTGAAAATTTAATATGTAAGGACGAGGGAGAGTATGGAAAACAGAGCAAGCGTCGTGTTAGCAGACGCAAGCGAAGAGTATCGGATGATGCTGAAAAAGACCATGGAAACCACGGGTGAATTTCAGGTGTTGGGAAGTACGGGCTCCGGCGTGGAGGCGCTGCGCCTTGTGCAGCAGTTGCATCCGCAGCTCCTTATTATGGATCTTGTGCTTCCCGAGCTGGATGGATTTGGACTGCTCAAGCAGCTGCAGAGCATGGGGGAGCATGCGCCCAAGGTCATCGTCGTGTCTGCGTTCTGCGCGCAGCGCACGGTGAGCCAGGCCGTGAAGATGGGTGTGTGGTATTTTCTGTCCAAACCCTGCAATGAGGAATCTTTGCTGGAACTGATGCGTCAGGCGGCGCACTCCCAGCAGGAGTCGGGGGATTTTACTCCGGCCCTAGAGGGGCAGGTGACAGCAATCATCCATGAAATCGGCGTTCCGGCACATATCAAAGGGTATCAATACCTGCGGGAGGCCATACTCATCGCCGTACAGGACATAGACGTTATCAATGCGGTGACGAAGGTTCTGTATCCGGAAGTGGCCAACCGGTTTTCGACTACCCCGTCCCGAGTAGAGCGGGCTATCCGCCATGCCATTGAGGTGGCGTGGGATCGCGGGGATCTGGAGACCCTGCAAAAGTATTTCGGGTACACCGTGAACTCGGCAAAGGGCAAGCCTACAAACTCAGAGTTTATTGCCATGATAGCAGACCGGCTGCAGCTGAAGCTGCGGCGCAGCCGAGCCTGAGATCATGACGAAGTCTCGGGCGCACACCAGCGCATACGCCCGAGGGGACGATCACAGCATCTTCCTGTAAAAAATCACACCCAATCTCGGATCGGGTGTGATTTTTTTCCATAAAAGACCCTGCGCATGCGCCGCAGGCATTTACGGTTCGGCGGTGCTCTCCGGCTCGCTCTCCTCGTACTCCGCTTGCCGCCCCTTGTAAATGTTCTGCATCTCCCGATCCACCTCGTATACGGCCTCGGAGCACACCCGCAGCCGGTTGGCGTCAGCCTCGGAAAAGGCGCGGGAGGACTTGTAGCGCAGCTCATGCTCCAGACTTGCCCACATGTCCATGGCGATGGTGCGCAGCTGGATCTCCACCGGCAGATGCAGCGTTCCCTCGGAGATGACGATGGGCACCTCCACGATGAGGTGCAGGCTGCGGTAGCCGGAGGGCTTGGGGTTTTTTATGTAGTCCACCTCCTGCAGCACCCGAAAAGATTCGTTGCGGGTGAGCAGGCGGCGCAGATAGTAGATGTCGTCTAAGTAGTTGCAGATGATGCGGATGCCCGCCACGTCCTGCACATAGGCGTAGATGTTGTCAATGGTGACGGCGTGCCCCCGCCGCTGCAGCTTTTCCACAATGGAGTCCAGCGTTTTGATGCGGTACTCGATGTGGTGGATGGGCGAGCGGTCGTTAAGGGTGGCGAACTCCTCGTCCAGTATTTCCATCTGCGCCACGGCCACCTTCAGGGCGCTGCGGTACAGGTGGTTCACCCGCACCATGCCCTGCGCCAGCTCCTTTTCCTGCTGGGGGGTGGAGTTGGGCAAGTGAATATTCTTCAGGGACGGACGGTTGGTTTTTTCGACCATCATGATAGCAGCTCCTCCTTGCCCCAACGGGCAAAATTCTATCCTCCCATAAAGTATACCACATCCGGAAGGGAAATGTGTGAATAATTTATTTAATTTGTAAAAGATGCCGCACCCCCGATCCGCCCCTACAAAGAGGAGCATACATTTCTATAGGGCGGCACCCATGTGTGCCGCCGCCGACACACGCTGCACCCCTGCGGCGGAGCAGACAGCAAAAGGCACGAGCCGAAAGCCCGTGCCTTTTGTTTTGCCTTTCTTACCGAATGCCCGCCACGAAGCAGGCGGGATCCTTTTTCAGCTGCTCTCGGCTCCACCGGAGCATCTCCTCCACGCTGACGCAGGCGGTGACGACGCCCTCGCCCCAGCGCTCCACAGTGATGTCCCGCAGAAATTCGTCGGGGCAGGCGGTGCGCACATAGTAGGGGTGCGCCTCGTCGCCATTGCGCACGGCGGTGGGCTGCATGACGCCCGTATAGAAGCCGCTCTTGCCCGCCAGAATGTCCAGGCAGTCCTCCACGGCGTTGAAAGCGGTGGGGTAGCGTCCCGCCCCCTGGCCAAAGAAGCTGTGGCGGCCGATCTTCTCGCCGGAGTAGGTGATGAGGTTAAAATTCTTCGGCACGGCGGCCTCCAGCTCGTGGCTGTCCACCAGCGTCGGCTCAATGTAAGCGCACACGCCGCCCTCCGCCGCCTTGGCGGTGGCCAGCAGCTTGCACACAAAGCCGTGCGCCTGAAACGTCCGGATGTCGCCGTCGGTGACGGTGCGGATGCCGAACATGGGAATGTCCTCCTCGCGGATCAGCGCGTCAAAGGCCACGTTGGCGGAGATGGTGAGCTTGCGGCGCACGTCGTCGCCGTCGATGTCGGCGGAGGGGTCGGCCTCGGCGTAGCCCAGCTCCTGCGCCTGCTTCAGAATGGCGGGGAAGGACACCGGCGCGGCGTGCATGGCGTCCATGATGAAGTTGGTGGTGCCGTTCATGATGCCGCCGATCTCGCAGATGGCGTCCAGCCGCTTGCACCGCTCCAGATTGGTCAGCCACGGAATGCCGCCGCCCACCGCCGCCGTGCAGCGCAGGGTCACGCCGTTTTCCGCCGCCAGCCTTATAAGCTCCGGGTAAAACGCGCTGATGACCGCTTTGTTGGCGGTGACCACATGCTTGCCGCTGCGCAGCGCCTGACAGATGTATTCGTAGGCCGGATGCAGCCCGCCCATGACCTCAATGACGATGCCGATGCCGGCGTCGCCGGTGATGGCGCCGATGTCCGTCACCGCCCGATCGCCCAGCTCCGGCCGCTCCCGCCGCACTAGCACTTTCGTGACGTGCAGATCCGTCCGCTCGGCGCAAAAGTCCATAATGCCGCCGCCTACTACGCCGCAGCCCAACAGTCCGATATTCATACCAAAACCTCCCATGGGGCAAAATTTGTTGCCCCAATTCTATCCGAATCGAGGACAAATGTCAACCGCTGAAAATCATTTCCTGCCGCGCCTGACATACCCCGCCTCCCAAAAGACATGTCATTGCGAACCAGCCCGCAGGCTGGTGTGGCAATCCGTAATACCCCCACGCCGCACCCCTGCCACACGGGGAAAACGGATTCCCACGTCGCTGCGCTCCTCGGAATGACATTTTCACGAAAATCCTCTTGTCCCCCGTAGGGTGGGGTGACCACACCCCGCCGCCGACATGCATCGCACTTTCAACCCCTGCGTAGGGGCGGAGTTCTCTTGCCCACCGTCGTGCCAGCCGATTCCCGTCCACTGTCATGGCCGCCAATCGGGGCACTTCCTCGAAACCGGCTCGCTTCTTCCGCCGCCGGCGGCGCTTCGCCGATTTCCCCGACGCCCCGCCGCACAAAAAAACGAACTGCGCACTCGGTGGGGGCACCGAACTGCGCAGTTCGCTTTTCATGCGATCCTTATGGCCGCTCTATATTCGTGTGACTGTCGGCGTCTGGGGTCTCCGGCTGGGGGACGCCAACGGCAACGGCCGCCTCCTCCGCAGGCTGGCCTTGGGCGCCCGCTTCCGCCTCGGCGGCGGCCATGTCGGACATCACCGATGCACGGCCGGCCTCGTAGGCTTCGGCCTTGGCCTGCTCCACCTCCTGCCGATGGGCATTCTCGGCGCGGACAGCTTCCTTCTGCGCCCGACGGCGGGCGGCGTACCGCAGAAAGGCCCGTCCGCTGAGGTACAGCA
>OIXU01000255.1_pt1 | contig 18894 bp, 10 predicted proteins | sample 1587921 | NCBI WGS metagenome assembly OIXU01 (sample SAMN03283238) | human gut metagenome | biome: human-associated habitat; material: feces | host: Homo sapiens | place: Peru | collected 2012
GGTTATTGGCAAGAGACTGCGAGTACCTGCCGCAAAGGGAACCATTATATTCATTGGTCAATCTTTCGCCGGGAGCGTTCTCGGACATGTTCAAACTCCACAGGAACATAGTGATCTTCAACATTGACTCGACTGTCGTCAAGCAAGGCGTCGTCTATAGGACTGATGTCTGGGCACATCCGCAGTGTGTGATCCAGGTCAACGCCTCATGCGCGGATTCCGCGATTGTTGTCCTTGAAAAAAACGGTGAGAACATCACCGGAGCCATCGAGCAGGCCGAGAGGAACAGGGTCATCGCCAACACTCTGCTCTACGAGGAGTCCAAACTGGGGGACGTTGTCGCCAAAATGATAGGAGGAAGGGTTCACTTCCCCGTAGGCTACAATCTGAAAAAGGTCACGGACGACTTCATCTGGATAGCGGACGAAAAGCAGTACAGCATCCAGGGTGTGTTCATCTATAAATACCCGGCAACGGACGAGGACCCGTTCTCGGAGGAGAACATCATTGCCAGACGCAACGTTTTTCTCAAGGAATATGTCCCTGCGACAGCCGAGAATTCCTACATGACCACAAGTGTGTTCGTCAAACCGGGAATAAAGTTCCTCAAGTACCACAATCTGGATTTCGTGGAGACCCGAGGTCTTTGGGAGGTCTATAACGACTACATGGGCGGCCCGTTCGTCTCACATTCGTTCTACAGCAAGGACGGAAAGGACATCATCGTGCTGGAGGCATGGGTCTATGCTCCGAAATATGACAAACGACAGTATCTTAGGCAGACAGAGTCTCTTTTGTACTCGTTTGAGTGGGATGAGGACGGAAATGATGGCAAATAGGGCAAATATCGTCCGAATTATTTTGTAAGGTCGAAAATTATCCATATATTTGCATCCCAATTTGGCAGACAGCCTTATGGGTATACCAGTCTTGGTGGGTTCGTATAACGGTTAGTACTCGGGATTTTCATTCCCGCAATAGGAGTTCGATTCTCCTACCCACTACAAATATTAAAAAATAAGAACGATGGCAAATCACGCATCAGCAAAAAAGGCCAATCGCCAAAGCGAGAGGCGCAGATTGCATAATAAGTATTATGCAAAGACGACGAGGAACGCGATCCGCGCGATTCGTAACACTACAGACAAGAAGGCTGCCGAGGATGGCGCTCCTAAGGTCTATAAGATGATTGACAAACTCGCAAAGATTGGAGTCATTCACAAGAACAAGGCTGCCAATCTCAAGAGTGGTATTGCGGTTTATATCAATAAGCTCGCATAAAGAAGCATCCGAAAGGCAGTCTCCCGAGGCTGCCTTTCAAGTCAAAAAATTTATCGGGATGTAGCGCAGTTGGTAGCGCACTACGTTCGGGACGTAGGGGTCGTCCGTTCGAGTCGGATCATCCCGACAAAGGGTTGGAACTTTCGTTCCAACCCTTTGTCGTATTACCCCTCACCCCGACCCCTCTCCCTAGCGGAGAGGGGACACGCGCCGGAGGCGCTTCCTGCCGGCTTCGCCGGCTGTCCTTCTCGCTTTCGTTCCAACCCTTTGTCGTTTTGCATAAAAAAAGGAAGCGGACAATCCGCCTCCCTTCAAATATTCAAAATTCCTGAATCAAAGTTTCTGCATCAGGATGTTCTCGTAGGTCTTATCGCCGACGGCGTAGCCGGTGTAGGAGGTCCCGTCGAAGAGTAGGAACTTGTAGCCGGTCAGGCTCATCTCCGAGCCTGCGGTCGTGCGCCAGTGCAGAAGGCCGTCATCGCAGAAACCGAATTCCATACTGCTGGACTGACCCCAGATTCCGGTATAAAGGTTGGCGACGAAGCCGAAGACCACGTTCAGGTAGCTGAACTCACCGAGATTCTGAGACTGCAAACGGATGCAATGCTCCTCCGGGATGTAAGTTCCGGTGATCGCCGGAGAGTACGAGCTGTAGTTGCACAAACCCTTGATCATCACGGTGTTCTCTCCAGTCTTGATGATGTCCACACGGAAGGATTCCGTGCTCGCCTGATTACTGCTGGATGTCTTGACATCCGCATTCACTATGTAGGCCCCGACAAAATCATCCAGACTCACAGCTTTGAACTTGTCCGCATGTGATGCCAGAACGGTTGAATCCGTGACATAGACCTTGTCTCCGTACCTGTTGGTAACCTCAGCGAGGACTCGATAGGCTCCACCTTCCGAAAGTCCCTGATAATAAAGGGTAAGCCCGTCCGGTCCTTCACTTGCGGCAAGGTTATCCGCGTCTAATTTAGATCCTATTCCAAGAATCTGGTCAAGAGGATAGTTCTCCTCATAATAATCAAGCACATCCTTATCCATCATAATGTAACGCACAGACGCGGCGTTCCTCGTACGAATTTTCCAGACCATAGTGGAATACGGGTCAACACTGTAAGGGCTGATGCTTAACTCCAGAACCTCTGGAGCTATCGTGCCGTCCGGATCGTAGGTGAAGCGTATGGCAATCATCTCGCCAGGCTTGCCTTCCGCATCAAAAGGCACGGCTATCAACGTGTTGGACGGAACCGACGGAGTCCACTGCTGTGTGTTTTCGGAGAATGTCCGGATGTCATCCCGCTGGCCAAGACAGATCTGCTTGTAAACCTTGTTCAGTTCCGCGGTGTCTCCGGTGACGTCGCCTTCCACAACCACGGCTTTGCATGAAGAAGTGAAGCTGTTGAACTCAAAGGAGAATTTTCCGTCACCCTCGTAAGTCGCCGCGACAACCGGATCGTTGTCGTGGTCACCGGCGAAGACGATCTTCTCGGGACCGTAGCCGAACATTCCGTCCGTGACATAATAGACCAGGTTAAGGGTGAAAGTCTGCTTGCCGTCGAACGTGCAAGGGAAACGGTCATAAGAGGCTTCGTCACCGAGGTACTGGGCGATGTCTGAGACATAGACATATTCATCGCTGCCGCTGTAGTAGTAGCCTATCGACTGCCCCGGCACAACCACGGAATTGTCGCTGTTCACCTTGAAGAAGAAGTTGACACCGGCTCCCCAATCCAGAAGTCTGAATATGTTGGTGGTGCCTTTTGCGCGCTCCACCAGCATTCCACGCTGATAGCCTTCGTAGAACTGGGAGTAGTAATATGTCGCTGTCTGCTGCACCTGCTCGCCGCTTTCGGTGGTTCTCATATATGGTTCCCACTCCAGGGTGAACGATGCGGTAAGATCAAGGAAATCACTGTACTGTGTGATATAGGCCGGATCATCGCCGAGTTCCGCGTCCCTGCCGATTATGCAGAGGGAGGCGGTGACACTGGATCCAAGCACCACAGCGTTCATGTTCACGGTCACAGGGACCTCGACGCTGTACTGCCCGTCAGGAATGACCACCGTGTCACGTACAGAGAACAGGGACGCGTTCTTGCCGCTCTTCTGGAGCAACACACGGTAAGTGCCCTTGTTGCCGTTTCTGGCAAGCACAACGGTGAACTCACCTTCCTTCGTTCCCTGCTCGAACTCTTTCACAAGGCTTTTCTGGACAAAATGGATCTCCTTGTTGTCCGAATCATTGGGAGAGGCCATCTCGCCGATCTGCTCCTGATCGCAGGCGACCAAGGAAAGCAGTGCGGCGGAGGCGCACAACAATATTCTTAAAAACTTTTCCATTATGGATTCTGATCTTCTTCGTTAATGTTAGGGTTGTTGTTGATCTCATCCTGAGGGATGGTCATCACCCAGTCGTAGGTGTCAGGATTGGTGAGGTTGATGCCGTTGCCGGACATCGTGGAGATGCACTCCTCGGCGAATCCGTCGGAGGTCTTTCTATCGATTCCCTGGCCGAGACGGCGCACATCGACAAGACGGCCGAACTCACCCCAAAGCTCGATCCTCTTCTGCACGAGAATATTCTCAAGCAGGGAGCCGGTCCAGGATGTCGTGAGCGAGCCGAGCATTGTCCCGTCAAGGTTGGAGGCGTCAAAGGTGGCGTCCCTCTTCTGCATCACGGCGTTGAGGTAGCGGACAGCCTTGTCCTTGTCCCCGAGACGGAGGGCGGCCTCGGCAGCGTCAAAGTAGAACTCTTCGACCCTCATATAAATGTAGTCCCCAAGCCAGGCGGCAACATTCGTGAACTTGAACTTCTTGGAGATGTACGGAGACTCCTTGTCATCCGGATCCCACCAGGCCCGGCGGATGTCCCCGGGGCGGATCTGCTTGTAAAGACTGGAGTTGATCAGTTTCGGAGCCGACTGGGCGTAGGCACCGTCAACATTGTCCATGTGAGCGAAGAAACTGGCGTAGCCTCCGGCCTGCTCGGTGTTCTCGATCCCGGCGCCCCACATCACGTTGGAAGCGGAGAGGGAGTTCATTCCATTCATCAGCTCGGAAGTCCCGCCGATCGAATATTCCTCGGACTTTATGATCTTCTCCGAAGCGGCCAAAGCGGTCTCCCAATTTCCCGCAGCCAAAGCTACACGAGCCTTGATGCCGAGGGCGACATAATAGGAAATATGGGATTTTGTGCCTCCGAGGACAGACGCGTCACCTTTTTCGAGCAGATCGATGGCCGTGTCAAGGTCTGAGTTGATCTGTGCGAAGACTGCCTCAAGGTTCTCACGCTTCTTGCCGACGAAATCCTTGCCGGTAGGCTCGGTGTAGATCGGCACGCAAGGGTCTGACCAACGGAACTTTTCCTGCAATGCGCTGTAAGGCGGACGGGCGAACCAGTTCGCCAGATTGAAATATGACAGGGCACGGATCGCATAGGCGTTGCCGAGCACATAGTCCACATCGACCTCGCTTCCGGTCATCGTCTTCTCGGCGGAGATCACATAGTTGGCGTTGGAGATCCAAGTGTAGTTGGCGTTCCACACGTCATACGGACGGAAACTGTCCGAAGTGTAGAACGACTTCACGTTGTAGCAGTGGTCGTACCAGAACCACCCGTTGCCCTGGCTCTGCATAATGAAGTCATCGGCCATCGACTCAAGTGCGATGTTGTAGGCGGAGATTCCGAAGCACTGGTGGGCGTTTCCACCGGTTGACCAACCGGCGGTCCACATTGTCCTGTAGATTCCGTCCACGATGGTCACGGCCGTGGTCGCCGACTTCAGGAGATCCTCTCCGGAGCCGGAATCCGTAGGTTGGAACTCCAGGTTGCAGGAAACGGCGCAAATGGCCGCCGACATTATTGATAGTATCTTTTTCATTCCGTTAGAAGTTTATGTCAATTCCCGCTGCCACAACCCTTGACGGGGTGTAGGTGTAGGAGACTGTTCCGGTAAAGTTGTACTGAGGATCCATTCCGTTCATATTGCAGAACAGAGCCAGATTGTCAGCGGTGACGAACACCCTGCAGGCCCCGATCCCGGCCTTCTTTGTCAATGAGGAAGGAAGGGTGTAGCCGAGGGTGATGTTCTTGATGGCGAAATAGGAAGCATCGATCAGTTCCTCTCCGGTGCTGGAGCGGCTGCCTCCGATCTCAACGAGAGGGACATCCGTGATGTCACCCGGCTGCTGCCAGCGCCTGAGCACGTTCTTGTGCCAGTTGTTTCCGGCGTAGGTGACATTCATCGCGCCGCCGTACAGACTGTCGTAGATCTTTCCGCCGACCGAGAACGTGGTCAGGAACGAGAAGTCGAAGTTCTTGAAGAAGGTGAAGTTGGACGAGAAGCTGCCTGAGAACAAAGCCTGGCGGCTGCCGTAGTAGTACTTGCTCAAAGAAGCCAGACCAACATTGTCGGTGACATATTCATCACACTTCTCGGTCACTATGGAACCCGTCTTGTCCACGGCGTAGCGGTAGTAGGCGTAGTAGAGCTGGCGGCCGGTCGAAGGAGAGACTCCGGCTGACTTGGACATATAGAATGTGTAGATCGGCTTGCCTTTCTCGATCACGACGCTGCCATAGTTGATGACATCCTGTGAGGAAGTGAGTTCCGTCACCTTGTTCCTGTTCATCGAAAGCATCAAAGAGGCGTCCCAATGGAAGTTGGAACGATCGAATATCACTCCTCTGAACGAAGTTTCCAATCCCCTGTTCACCATCGAGCCGACATTGTCGTCGTAGCCGGAGAATCCGGATGAGATGGCGAGAGGGTTGTTAAGAAGCATATCCCGGGTTCTGCGGGAATAATATTCAATGGTGCTTGTGAGCCTTCCGTCGAACATGCTGGCCTCGATACCGGTGTTCAGGTTACCGTTCTTCTCCCAGGTGACGAGTTTGTTCTCAATGGAAGAGGCGGTCGAGCCCGGACGGGTTCCGTTGGCCCAACCATAGCTGAAACGGCCCTGCCAAACGTAGTACGAGCCAAGGTTGTCGTTACCCTGCACTCCGTACGAAGCCTTGAGTGTCAGATTGTTGAGCCAGTCGGAAGTGGATTTCATAAAGTTCTCCTCGGAGATTCTCCACGAGGCTCCGACTGACCAGAAGTTACCCCACTGGTTGGACTTGTGGAAGCGGGACGAACCGTCGGTACGCCAGGAAGCGTCGAAATAGTAGCGGTCACGGAAACCGTAGTTCAGACGCGCGAGCACCGACTCGATGGCATAGTCATTTGAATATGACGTGTTGCTGAGCGTGGTCACCGCCGAGCCGAGCTCGTCGATGCCGTCCACGATGCCGCTCTTGGACCCCAGCTGGTAGTTGTAATTGTAGCGATAGTACTCGTGGCCCGCGAGAAGGTCAACGGAATGTTCCCCGAACTTCCTGCGGTAGGTCAGCAGTTCGTTGAGCGTGTAGCTCATCGTCCTGGTGTTGTACTTGCTGACGGTTCCGCCCTGTGAGGCGGCGTTTCCGTGGTACTTGTCGTTGGTCGTCGTGCGGCCGTAGTCAGTGAAGTCCACACCGAGATTGATGTCGAGATTGAGGCCGTACAGCAAAGCGTCCTTATTGATTGTTCCCAATTTCACGAACGTTCTGGCGGACACGGAGTTGCGCTTGTAGTAAGCCTTGTTGTCGTACAGCTCGGCCTTGGAGTTGAATCCCTGCGCGGTGACACGGTTGGCGTAGCCGTTGTCCTCCTCGGAGCCATATTCATACTGCCTGTTCCCGGCCGCGTCAAGCACATCGTTTCCGTCCATATCCTTCAGGTAAACAGGATAGACAGGAGCCATAAACTGGGCTGTGTACCAGACGTTCGAGGTCGCGCTTCCGGTGGCGTCCTGGAAATCGGACACCGCGTGCGCGAGGTTGGCGCTCATTCCCATCTTGAACCAGTCCGTGGCCTGCACGTCCCCGCTGATCCTGCCGGTGAAACGGTCGAAGTCAGTGTTCTGAAGAGTACCGTTCTCCTTGTAGTAACCCAAGGAATATAAATAGGTTGTCTTCTCGGTTCCGCCGCTGACCGAAAGCACGTGCTCGGTACGGAAAGCCTTGTCGTTGCTGATCTCGTCCATCCAGTTCTCGTTCCAGGCCGCCACAGCGTCCTCCTGGATCTTCCCGGACTCCTTGTTGATCAACTCCGACCAAGAGTAATTCTTGTAAGGGTTGTAATATTCAGGATTCTTCAGTCCACCGATCGTCTGACCAAGGTTGTTGGCGGCATAGACGCTCGCGGCCTCGAAATCCATTCCGGTGCCGTACTGGGCGGAGTTGCGCAGGGCCTCGTAGGTCAGTTCGACATAGTCGCTCATTCCGACAAGGTCATAGCGTTTCAAAGCTCTGGAGGCCACGCCGAAGTTACCCTTGTAGCTTACGTTCACTCTGTCCTTGCTTCCTTTCTTGGTGGTGATCACGATGACACCGTTCGCTCCACGGGCTCCGTAAAGGGCACCTGCCGAAGCGTCCTTCAGCACTGTCATCGTCTCGATGTCCGCGGGGTTGATGGCGCTGATGGCTCCGTCGTAAGGCACACCGTCCACAACATACAGAGGGCTGGACGAAGCGTTCACCGATCCGGCTCCACGCACCATAATAGACGCTCCCTCGCCAGGCTGGCCGCCTCCGGAAGTCACCTGGACTCCGGCCACGGCTCCCTCGAAAGATTTCGTGAGGTTACCGACCGGCCTCTTGCTGAGCTCATCGCCCTTCACCACGCTGGCGGAACCGGTGAATGATTCCTTCTTCGCCGTACCGTAGGCCACGACGATCACATCGTCCAGGATCACGGACTCGTCCTGCAGGACGAAATCCACAACTGTTTTCCCGTTCACAGCCTGCTCGGCCGTGGTGTAGCCAAGGTTCGAGGCAGTAAGGACAGCGTCTGACGGCACATTGGTCAAGGTGTACTTTCCTTCGAAGTCCGTCACGGTTCCGACAGTGGTTCCCTTGATGAACACTCCCGCGCTGATGACAGGCTCGCCTGTCTTGTCAACGACCTTTCCGCTGACAGTGACCGCCTTGTTCTGAGCCGACACCACAGCAGTGGCGCACAGCAGCGGAACCAGGACGATCATTCGCAATATCTTGTTCAGTTTCATATCTATCTGCTTATTTCGTAAGTGTCAAGGATCACAGGAGCATTGACCTCGATGCGTCCCTTAGGCTCGCTGTTGTACGCCGATCTTGTCTTCGTCCCTTCAGCGGTGGAAGCGGTGGCGTAACGAAGGACCTCGTCCCCGCTCGCGGAGGTCAAGGACACAAGCAACGTGTACTTTGTGCCCGGCTCCAGAGGAGTGTCGGTTCCGAACGACATCGAAATCTTTCCGGTCATATTCAGAACCTTGATCTGTGTCGATGAGAAATCCGTCCCTTTTTCCTTCACCAGTTTCGCGGCCTCGGTCAATGTCACGCCTCCCAACTCAGAGCTGCGGCACATAAGGTAGCGTCCGGCGGAAACCTGGATATTCAAGGATTCTGTCGCGTCGAAAGCGATCGATACCGCCGAGGTCAAGGAAGTGGATGCCGGGTAGGAAGAGCTTGTACCAAGCGAGACGAAGGCCCAGTCATAGTACGAGGCCGTAGCCATCGTGCTGAGGGTGTTCACAACGAAGGTAGAATCCCCCGCCTCATTGATCGCCAACGTGCCCAATGTGTAGGAGTTAGCGGCTGACAACGGAGCGAATCGGGTGGTAAGCCCTGACTCCTCATTGACTTTCTCAATATATTCCGCCTCTGTTACAGCGCTTCCCTTAAGCGCGGTGTAGCGCCTGAAAAGATCGAACGACCCTCCGAAATAAACATTGAATGAATATGTCGAAGTGAGGACATAGTTCATCTTGGCCACGCCATTTCCAGTCCAGTTGGTCCAGACGCAATTGGTGGAATTGTACTGGCCGAACACGGAATGGAACATCGTCTGACTGAACCAGTCAGCCCCACCGAGGGATGGTTCGGTCATCGTGTCGTGCGCCTTTGTCTTGGCGGAAAGCTTGTACAAAGGAGTCGTGGCCTTTCCGTCAAGGCTGACTCCAAACGCCACGATGTAGTACGACAGCTCCGGATAGAGAGGGTACTCGGAGTAGTTGGACGAACCCGTCTTGGAATAATAAGACATCCCACCCTCGACAGTCATATTGCTGTCATTGATGGCGTCCAGCATATATTTCAGATAAGTGTCCCTGATCTCGGTGTCGGAATGGTCGATGAAATAGCTTGCCGGTACACCGAAATACACATAGCGGAAATCCGGAACCGCATAGACATTGAAGTTGGCGTAGTCAGAGCCGCACTCAAGAAGCGACATAATTATCTGAGGAATATCCTCGGACGCGGGGCGTGTCGTGAATTTGAGCTCCGCCTCCGGCGAATCGTTCACATACTTCTCCCCTGACAGGGCCTTCAGACGGAACACATAGTCAGTGGAACCGTCGAACCCGCTAAGCTCCACAGAGCAGGCCTCGACCTTGCCGGTCATCCCGGCGACTGAATATTCATAAGCCGACGCCCCGGCGACCGGTTTCCAGTTTATGATGGTCCTTGACTTGTAGGCGGCCACCAGAACAGGCTCCGGCGCCTCAAGGACACTCTCCCCCTCCGTGATGACGTGGATGGTGACGAACCTCGAATCCAGATAGTCGCCGTTAGTCCCCGCGTCAGTCCTGACGGAGAATGAATATTCCACCAACGGCTCAAGGTCAGCGAACGAGACCGAACGCTCCCTTGTCGTCACAGTGTCATTGTCATTGAATATGTAAGTGTAGGCTCCAGCGTCAGTGACTACATCCCAAGACACGCTGAAAGACGTGCTGGTGACATCAGAGACACGAACCTTCGGCTCCGGCAGCGAAGTCCGCTCCGGGGTCTCCTCCTTTGTGCAGGCGACAGCCGCCAGAAGAAGGGCGAAAGACAATTTCGTTATGATTGATCTGTTCATCAGTTGACTGTTACCTTTATTGTCTTGAACATTGAATTACCGTCAGAGACAGTGACTTCCGCCGTTCCGGAAGACACACCCTCAAGCGTGAGGACTCCCTTCGACAGAGAAGCCTTCACGACAGCAGGATCCGAGACTGAATATGACAGCACCTGTACCGACGGGAAATATTCCGACATCTCCAGTGTCTTTGTCTGGCCGGCGGTGAGGGTCTGAGCCGGGATCTCTCCCAGATAGCCCATATACTGAAGCAGACGGTAGGTGTCGAGCATTCCCACGCCCATATTCCCGACATACGGAGCGCTGAGGTTGGCGTTGATCGGACGGGCGGAGCTAAGAAGCACCGAGCGGAGCATATCCGGGGTAAGCCCCATACGCTTGTCCTTGCCGTAATAGTAGGAGACGGCCAGGGCACAGGCTCCGCTGACGTGAGGGCAGGCCATAGATGTTCCCTGCATATATTCATAGCCGGAGGTTCCGTCCTCATTGACGCTGGTGCTGTAAACGCCGCCATAGTTGCTGTCTGCGTAGGTGTCGCCGCCCGGAGCGGAGATGTCCACCCAAGTGCCGTAGTTGGTGTAATATGCCGCGTCACCGGTGTAAGAATATGAAGCGACGCTCACCACGCTCTTGTCCGCGGCAGGAAACGACTGATGGTTGACAGCCTCGTTGCCGGCGGCGAAGATCACGATTCCGCCTTTCATCGGGCCGGTCTGCTCGCCGTTCTCGTCAACGCCAGCGTACTTGACGAAGTAGTCGATGGCACGTCTCAGAGCCGAGAACGAGCTGCGCGTCCAAGTGTTCCAGCTGAGCTTCTGGTTGTAGCCCCAGCTGTTCTGGCAGATGACCGCCCCGTTGTCGGCGGCATATTTCATAGCCCTGACGATTCCGCCGAGCCCGGAGCCTGAGGAGCCGTTCTCGCTTGCGCCGAGAGTCTGGAGGGTCATTATCCTGACACCATCCTTATTGCCTGATCCACCGGCGATTCCGTTCACGCCGATGCCGTTGTTGTTGACGGCGGCGATGGTTCCGGCGACGTGCGTGCCGTGCGAAAGGTTCGATGATGTTATGATCGTGCCTTTGTTGTCCACGAAATTGAATCCATGGATGTCATCGATGTAGCCGTTGCCGTCGTCATCGATTCCGTTGCCAGGAATCTCACCCTTGTTGATCCACATATTGTCGGCAAGGTCCTCGTGGTCGTACTTCACACCCTGGTCAATCACGGCCACGATGACATCCGGGTTGCCTGCGCAGAGTTTCCAGGCCGCCCACACGTCAGCGTCGGCGCCGACCAGACCGGTCTTTCCGAAGATCGAGCCGATGTTGTTGTAGTGCCACTGCATCTGCTGGACCATCCTGCTCTCGTTGAACGGGAACACTTCCTTGCGGCTGGCCGACAACGCCATCGGAGCGATTGACGGTGAGCCCTCTCCATCAGCGCTTGACATCACGACCGGCAGTGAATATTCAATGCTTTCCACCGAGCCACATTTCTTCAGTTGGGCGACCACATCCGAAGTTTCCAAAGTCTTGTCGAAGCTGGCTATGTACCAAGTGTCCAGCCCTTCCGCGCGGGTGCGGGCCTCGAAACGTCCGCACTCAGGGAAAAGCCTTTCCAGACGGAACTTTCCGTTCTGTGCCAGCACTTCGGAGACCTCACGGGTGCCGTCCAGCGCATCGTCAGACGAACCGGCGGACCTTGTCCCCACATCCGAGCCCTTGATCTTTATGATCAGCTCACCTTTGATGGCGGCCGGAGACTCATTGATTATGATCGGTCCGGACTTCTCACCACCATTCTGTTCCGGCGATTCCTGCTTCTCACAAGCCGCTGACACGGCGAGAACCGCGCAAATGGCGGTGAAAGGAAGCGCCTTCCTTTTGAATATATTCATAAACTAATACTTGAAAGTTATGTACTCGACTTCTGTTGTCAGACCGCCGTCCGTGTCGGACTGCCTGTAACCCACCGCGAACGCGACATATTCCTTGCCCCTCTCTGTCAGGCTGCCGGAGACATCAACACTCTGGCTTCCCTTGTACAGGGTCAACGCGCCGTACTGGGTCATCGTGGAGATGTAGGTGTGCGCGGCATCCTCCGGCACTGAGAATTCGTCCCACGCATCCTTGGACACCACATCACAGATCCAGGTGTCACCTGACGATGAAGACGTGACGTTGAGATGCGTGCCGGAGACGCTCAGAGACAGAGTCATATTGGATTGCGTGGCCTTTTTGGAACGGAACTCGCAAAGATCGATCTTCCCGCTGTAACTGGCGTTGCCCTTGTCATCGAAACTGAGGTCAAAGGCAGAGGCATAATATGCCGTGTTGTCCATAATCGTGGTCTTCCGGGCGGTCTCAAGCTTGGCCGTGTCGAACGTGCCCTTGGTCAGGAAAGAGTTCGGGCTCACCCCATAGATGGCACACATTTCCTTTATCTGCTCGATCCGCTTCTTGATGTAAGCCTCAACATTGGCGAACCTATCGTAGTCAGATTTGCTGACGATCGAGTAGAGGTAGGTCTCAGCGGCGTTAACCGGAGTGATGACCACCCTCGCGGAAGAAGTCGTGATCTCGCTGACCTCAATCTTGAACTTGTTGTAAGCCTGTGAGGATGAGCCTTCCTTGCCCTGGCTCACGACAAGAGTCAGCGGCTGGACACCCTTGCAGGTCATCTTGATCTCTCCGGTCCTGTCCTCTCCGGTTTCGTTCTTGTCAACATTGAAACTGAACGTCGTGCTGTAGGTCTTGCCGAGATGGATCCAGTCTTTGTCTGTCGAGACCTCGGCGGTGTTGCCCTCCTTGGAGCCTTTGATGCTGTAATCGACGGCAAGCTTGCCACCTTCAGACCCGATGCTGAGGAGCTTGACCTTCACATCAAAAGTCGAGGTAGCCTCCTCGTTGTCTTCGGCGTTGCCGCCACAGGCAGCGAATACTATCGCAGCCGCACAGGCCAACGCGGTCAGCCTGAGCAATGATGGAATCTTCATTCAAGTTTACTTTTTCGGTTCGTCAAAATGGAATTTCAGATAGGAGATCCCGGTTGTTATCTTCGAGCCGTTGTACCCGAAAGCATACGCCACATAATCTCCGGTGGTAAGGTTACCCATCTGAGCCTTAGGATTATAATAGCATTCCGAGAACTCACCCTGATGCATGAACGACCTGATGGAGTAGTCACTTTCCTCAACCCATTTGAGGAAATCCTCGGCACAGGCTTTCGGAGTGGCGCTCTTGCTCCAGACCTCATAAGAATCCACCGTCAGCACATAAGTGACAGAGGCATCGGACGGGACCACCTTGACGTTGGCGTCCGCATCCACAGTGATTCTGAAATCAGGAGCCGAATCAGGATATTTCTTGGTCGTGAACTTCTTCACCGCCACGTTGCCGCTGTACTCTCCGCCCAAAGTCATATCAAACGCGAACAGATAGTAGTCCGACAGAGGCGTAAAGCCATCGTAAGAGTGTGCTTTGTAGCCCTTTGTAAGATAATTCTTAAGAGAGAATTCCTGTCCGTTGGCCTCGGCAGCCTTACGGGCATAGTCGATCAACTGCTTGGCATAGTCAGCGACAAAAGCCTTTCCGTCACCGTTGAACTTGGAGTATTGCTCAGCGGTGACAACACCATAGCAGTAGTACGAATCGGAGTTCGTAGGGGCGATGGTGACAAAAGCACTGGAAGCCTCGACATCCGTGACGGCCAGAGCAAAGCTCTGTTTGGTGTCGATCCTGTAATCCGGATCAGAAGACTGGAGAACGGTCACAAAAGCGTCCTCGGCACCCTTAAGGGTCAAGGTTATCACGGCAGTCCTGTCCTCTGCGGAAAGATTGGCGCCGACCGAAACCGAAACAGTTCCCGGCACGCTGCCGTCCACGACAGCCCAATCCTGATCGGAGACAGCGGTCACAGCCTGGCCGGCCCCGCTTCCTGTCACTGAATATTTCACCTCGAATCCGGAAGCCTCCGACGAGACCGTCAACAGCTTCTTTCCGGAAATATTGATGGTGGAGTCAATCCCTGACCCGCCATTATCCTTTTCACAAGAAATTGTGACTATGATGAGAACCATAGCCACAATCATCTTGAACAGATTATTTAATCCACTCATCAGTCGGTTGTAAATGTTACTTCAAATCCGTAAACAGGAAGTGCGGAGCCCCAACTGCCAAGAGCGACGATATCAAACCAATTGACGGAGTCATCCTCGATCACGGCCGTGCTGGTGTAAGGGCCATCGCCTTCGTATGACAAAGCGTTCGCATTCACCTTTGACCAAGAGTTTCCGTCAGCGGATAACTTAAGGACAAAGTCATCGTATGCTCCAGCCTTCATCTTATTCTCAGCTGTTACGACAATCTTAGTGATTGTTCCGATAGCGGAAGTACATTTGATAGAGCCTTTAGACTTGAACATAGACTCTGTGGCGGAACCAATGTAGAGTTTGGCGCCATAAATCCCGACTTCTGTTGTCTTGGAAGGATCTTCCACACCTTTGGCTGTGAACTTGGCTGTTACAGGATAGCCGGTTAACGGATCAACCTCCTGTTCCTCATTGGTCAGCCTGTCAGCCTCGGCCTTAAGAACCTTGTACATATCAGCAGCGGTCACCGAAAGCTTATAGTTAACGGCTGTCGCGCTGGCCTGCTCGACAGTGACAGTCTCTGTGGTCTCGGACAAGCCCTTGGCCTTGATGGTGATTGTTCCGGTTCTCTTCTTGCCGGTGTTCTCAGCCACGGTCACCGTGAGCTTGTTGGATGCCCAGGAAGCGGAAAGCCACTCCTTCGCGTCATCGGCCACTGTCACGGTAGGCTCACTCGTAGCGGCATAGACACCACAGTCAACTGTCTCGGAATGGGCATCCTTGGTCACCTTGATCGTCTTGCTGTCAAGTACGATTCCCGGAGCCGGGTTGATGCTGATTGTCCCTATGTAAGGACGACAATTCGTGTCAGAGAAATTGTCAACAGTAAGGACAAGCTGACCGGACTCGCTTTCCGTAGTGGTAGTGAAATAGTAGTCCTTGCCTTCAGCATTCTGGTTGCTTCCTGTGACATTAACCTTGCCAAGGTCATACTGTTTGCCATTCTTGACAACACTAAGTGTGAAATCAGCGGTAACGTTATTGTTGTAGATGCCAAGATTGATCATAACCTCCTTCATTCCGCTGAAATCAGCCGCGGATGAGAGCACAACCTTTCCACCCTGAATGTTCTGATATGCGAGCAGCTGGGCATAACCGTTCGCCGTGGATGTATAGTGGCCATAATTGCTGTTTCCGGAACCCGGATATGCGATGGAGAATGTCATTTTCTTGTCACCGTCTCCCCAAGCCCTCTCTTTGTAAGTGCTGGTGATGGCCTTTGAAACAGTAACGGTGTTCTTCCAGTTCTCTCCGTCAGCGAGAGCCACATCGTGAGAAGCGACAGTATCAGAGCTCTTGAAGTTCACGGTAGGCTCGGCGATTGAACTACGCTTGATGACCAGTCCCTTACGTTCGAACACGAGGTCAGCCTTGTTCGTGAATACAGTGATCTTGACATCGAAGGTTCCGGTGTTGGCCACGAACCAAGCGGCATAATCAGCGACAGTCGTGGTGCCGTCACCAGGAAGATTGATGTAGGCGATGGTAGAAGCCGCCTTGGCCTCAACCTCCTCGATGTCCTTTGTGATGTCAACTGTATAGCGTCCGGCAAGAGCCTTGTTCTCACCGACAGCCTCGATCTTCACACTCTTGACGACCTGGTTGGCATAAACCTCAGGAACTCCGGCGAAAGTGATCTTTCCAAAACCGAACAGGTGAGCAAATTTCACTTTCTCGCTATTGACTGTGGAATATTCACCATACTGGTCATCGTGGGAATTGTTGGATGTGGAAATAGTAATCGGCTTGACAAGCATAATGTCCGCGCGATTGTACCAGGAAGTCTGGGTCGCGGTCTGTTCCTCAGGAATCTTTACAGTCCAGGACGTGAGGTCTTCCTCAGAGTAAGCCGTATTTACGGCAGCGGCAGGGAAAACGCCATAGAAATTATATTCATCAGCAAAATCAGCGTCCACTATGCTCCAAAGCTCGCCATCGAAGACAGGAGCTGTGGCCTCGAAATCCTTGATTTTGAATATAGAGTAATACACTCCGGCGGCAGCTCCTTTGCTTTTTGCGACCTTGACACCTTTGGTGGGAGTTTCCTTCTTCGCCACAGCGGCATAGAAATAGTCACCCTTCTCGAATTTGATGTGGCTGTCGCCATCGAAGACAGCCCTTGTGTCATCTCCTGTGCTGACAGCGACGGAGACATTGATATCGTGTGTTCCGGCGGTTTCCGGAGCGAGTTCTGACTTAGAGCAGCCGACTATTGCCATTAAAGCGGCCGCGATGTATAATGACTTTTTCATTTCAGTTCGTTTTTTTTACCAGTTAAGATATTCATTCTCATCGCTGATGATGATTCCGCCGAAGGTTCCGTAGGAATCCTTCTTTATGCTGATGTACTGTGCCGAGTACTTGCCGTCGCTGTTGCGGACAGCCTTCACGATGACATAGCCGGAAACCATTGCTTTAGGAGCGGTCACGGTTATGGTTGAGTTGGTCTCATCAACCTTAACCTCAAAAGTAGATGATTCAGCCACAACATGAGTGGTCTCGTCAGCTCCGGTGACAGTGTACTTGAATGTAGCAGTCTTGCCTGGCTCAATGTCCACAGCGTCACTTTCCACCTTGATGGCGAATGCTTTCGCCTTAGCTATCCGGATGACAGTCTCGCCGAGAGTGAATACATACTCAGTGTCAGTCTCCGTCATTTCAAGCTTAGGCTCGACTGTGCCGGTCACGGTCACAGCCTCCCAAGTCTTGCCATCGAATGAGACAAACCATTTTCCGTCCTCGATCTTGAACTGAGGATCCTTTCCATCAACTCCGTCCTTGCCGGTAACAGGAACCTTGGCTCCGTTGTTTGTCAAAAACTCACCATTGACTGTCCAGTAGAGCACACCATCAACTTCCTTCACACCCACAACCGGAGCTACCGCATCCTTTCCATCCTTTCCATCCTTTCCGTCCTTTCCGTTGTTCAGGACCGAGGTGGTGCCATCGCTGAATTTGATTGTATAGCTGGTCTTATCCTCATTCTGGGTCACAGATTCAATCGTAACGGCCTTCGCGGCGGCTTCCGCAAGTTTCGCTATAGAACTTACGTTCTCATTCACCTTGGATTCAAGGGCGGCGACCTTGGCCTCCAGAGTGTCAACCCTGTCCTCGAGGTCTCCAGTGCAGGCGCAGAGCGATGCTGCGGCTAGCAATGTCAAAAATACCTTTTTCATAATATACGGAATTTTACTAATGTTGGCGTTTAACTAAAAAGCAAGTATCGGGTGGCAGACAATAAGATCATTGCCATAAGACATGAATGTGTCAAACTCTCCGTTATCTCCAAGCCAGAATATACAGCACTGGCAATCCTCACCGGCACTGTAAAGTGACGATGACATCAACTCGCAGACATTGAACTTGGAAGAGTTACCTACTTGTCTGTCAAATATAGTAGGAATCAGATCATCCTTCTGGTCAGCCGGAACCAGAGCCCAGTTTGAATTAAGCTTTGCGATCGGATCATAAGAAAGTTTGGCTGTCATGTTGTAGGTGACATCGTAATCATAATCACGGAGTGTCTTCAAGTGCGCCGCGATTTCCTCACCACCAAGATTAGCCATAAAATCCCATAACTGCCCTATACTAGGGATGAACCACCCGGAAGTGTTCAATGGAGCCGCAGGGACAAAATCCGTATGAACCCAATCAAAGGCAGGACAATTCTTAAGGGCGGAGCCAGGATATGTGGCAAGCACCTTTGCATTCTCGGCCTGCCCACTGAGGTTGTTATACCAAGTTGACCCAAACGTTCCTTTTCCTATGCACGAGAAGTCATCTTCCAGGGTATATCTTGTGTACATAGTACCTGGTGCGTGGGCAGACTTAAGGCAGAACACCAATCCGTGGGTGAATCCTTGTTGCTGCTCTACGGTGGAGAATCTGTTCTGATCAGTTTGGAATACGATTCCTATCACGGTTTTACCCTCGACCGGAGCAGGTTTGTTCTCCGCCCAGACCGCCTTTGTACCATCCTTGTTGATGGAGATCAATCCGCCATCGCTCCAAGTGCCGTCAGAATAGAAATAGTCACCGATCTTGGCCGGCTCGACAGGAGGTTCCTTAGCCTTGACCGAAACCGAGCAAACGGCCTTGATACTGTTGATTGATGCTGTGACCTTAGCGTCGCCAGCCTTGAGGGATATGACCCTGGCGGAGACAATGTTGTCATCCTCGGAAGCGTCAAACGGCTCAAGCCTGAGCACATCGGAATTGTCCACGGTCCACTCCACATTCTTGTAGGAAGTGCCTTCCGGAAGTATCGTCGCGTTCACTATAAACGATTCTGTCTCCGTGAGTTCCTTGGAAGTGAAATCCAACGTCAGCGACTCAGCCTCGATAGTTTTCACTTCGACAACGCATTCAGCTGTAAAAGAAGACGAAGCCGCGGTGATTGTGGCCTTTCCGGCAGAGACGGCGGTAACGACTCCGTTATCCACGGTAGCGACCTCCTTGTCGCTGGAATCCCAGGAGATGCTCGGGCTGGTGGCATTGTCCGGAGTGACCTTGGCGCTCAACGTCTCCGT
>OIXU01000259.1_pt1 | contig 18582 bp, 10 predicted proteins | sample 1587921 | NCBI WGS metagenome assembly OIXU01 (sample SAMN03283238) | human gut metagenome | biome: human-associated habitat; material: feces | host: Homo sapiens | place: Peru | collected 2012
TGCGGTGCGTACAGGACTCGAACCAGCGACCTCCTGCGTGACAGGCAGGCATTCTAACCAACTGAACTAACGCACCATTTTGGTTTTGCAAGTGACTTATCTCATTTGCGAGTGCAAAGTTACTACTTTTTTTTGTTCTTCCAAAATTTTTGCGAAAAAAGTTGATAAAAAACGTTCTTTTTGCACGAAAATCGTTGCACTTCTATTTGGTAACTGCATTCTTTTTGCTCAGGGTCGGGTCAAAAGCGGGTCAGAGTCGGGCCGAAATTGGTTCAGAAGATGGTGTCCTTACATTAGAAGTATGCCGTGCTGCTTGCAGATTTCCACTTGTTTTTCGGGCCAAATGCTGGCTTGCACCTCTCCGATGTGTGCTTTTTGGAGTAGGTACATGCACAGTCGGCTCTGCCCGATGCCACCACCTATGGAGAATGGGAGTTTGTCGTCGAGGAGCGCTTTGTGGAAGGTGAGGTTTTTCCGCTCTGTGTAGCCGCGTATCTCAAGTTGACGGCGGAGCGATTCGGGGCTTACGCGTATTCCCATTGAGGAGAGTTCGAAAGGAATGTCGAGCACATCGTCCCACACAATGATGTCGCCGTTTAGTCCCTTGTGCTGTTCGTCGGTTTCCGTCACCCAGTCGTCGTAGTCGGGTGCGCGGCCGTCGTGTGGCTTTCCATCGGCGAGTGTGGCGCCAATGCCTATCACGAAAATGGCTCCGTATTTTTTTGCGTATTCCTTTTCTCGCTCTTGTGGGGAGAGTTCGGGCATCTGCTTTTGCATGTCCTCGGAGTGCACAAAGGTGATTTCTTTTGGCAGTCGTGGTGTGATGTGAGGGAATTGCTCGTACACCTCCTGTTCGGTTTCCTTGATTGCTCGGTAGATGTTGCGCACGGTGTCTTTCAGCGTGCCGAGGTTGCGTTCCGATTCACGGATCACCTTTTCCCAGTCCCATTGATCGACGTAGAGCGAGTGCATATTGTCGAGGTCCTCAAATGTGCGAATGGCGTTCATGTCGGTGTAGATTCCGTAGCCGGGTGCTATGCCGTAAGCACCGAGTTTGATGCGTTTCCATTTTGCTAACGAGTGTACCACCTCGGCGCGCTTGCCGCCCATCGCATCGATGGTGAATGCCACGGGGTGCTCTGTCCCGTTAAGGTCGTCGTTCACGCCAGTGCCTGCAAGCACGAAAAGTGGGGCTGTGACACGACGTAGATGCAGTGCGGCTGACAATTTTTTCTGGAAAGAGTCTTTTATCGTCTTGATTGCCACTTCTGTGGTTTCGGGGAGTAGCCGTTGCTGATAGTGTTTGGGGATGATAAGTGCCATATTTTTGTAGATTTTTGTAACAAAAAGTTATTATTCTTTCGCAAAAGTAATACAATATTCTTGAATATTAAAAACAAAACGAGCAAAATGATTAGAAATCTCAAACAAAACCAACATATTGGAAACATGTTGTAGTGTTTTTCGAACGTTTTGTGCGCTTTTTTGCTATTTGGACATACATCGTGTTGGTTTTTTGCGAAAAAAAACATATCTTTGGAAAAAATATTTAAAATAGTATGGTAAAGAAAATCTTCTATCCTTTATTTGCTGCGACCGTTCTGCTTTTTGCCGAAAGTGCATTAGCGGAGCAGATTGATGCACAGCAGGCTCGCCAACAGGCGATGGCGTTTTTGAACCGAAACGCAACCACGAAAAAATGCTCAAAGGAGGTAATGCTGATTTGCAGTTGGCTTACACAGCCCAGAGTGGTGAATATTACGCTTTCAACGCTTCTGCCGCTGATGGCTATGTGCTGGTGTCGGGCGACGACCGTATGCCAGCCGTGATAGGGTATAGCGACGAAGGCAAGTTTGATGCCGATGCCATTCCCGACAACATGCGTGAATGGCTCGAAACGTATGCCGAGCAGGTGCGCTATGTGCAGACGCACGCAGGAGTGCGCATTCAGTCGTCGACCGACCAAACCTCGATTGGGAATGTGTATCCGCTGTTGGGCAATACCAAGTGGAACCAGAGCGCGCCATATAATAATATGTGCCCTACGTTTAGCAACAACGGCACCACCCAGCGTGCCGTTACGGGCTGCGTGGCAACGGCTATGGCGCAAGTGATGTATTACCACCGCTGGCCCGAAACTGGCACTGGCAGCAATACCTACACCTTTAACCTCAACAGCGATGAGCAGCAACCTTTGACGCTATCGGCTGATTTTAGCCAAAGTCGCTACGACTGGGCAAATATGCTTCCTAACTACACAGGCAACGAAACCAGCACGCAAAACAATGCGGTGGCTAAACTGATGAGCGATTGCGGTGTGGCGATGGACATGGGCTATGGAGCGTCGAGCGGCGCGGTCACTCGAATCGCCATGAACAGAATGCCAAAGCATTTCCGCTACGACAAGAGCATAAAATTCATTATGCGTGATGCTTATACGCTCGACAAGTGGCTCAGCATCATCAATAGCGAACTGTCGAGCAACCGACCAGTGATTCACACCGGTGCAAGCAATCAAGGTGGACACGCCTTTGTGGTCGATGGCTGCAATTCAAATGGCTACTACCACGTGAACTGGGGCTGGAACGGCATGTCGAACGGTTATTTCGTGCTCACCGATCTCACGCCCACTGATCAGGGCATCGGTTCAAGCGAAGGTGGCTATAATCTGCGTCAAGGCCTTATCTACAACATTATGCCCGACAGAGGCGGTGCTGTGAACATTGCTTCGACCATCAACGAATTCATCACCAACAACGACAAGGTGGCGTTGGGCTCCACCGCTTCGTTGAGGTGGAATAATTTTTATGTGATGTGGACTGGCGATGGCGATGCCGCTGCGCGCCTGGCGCTGGGCCTCACCGACGAGGCGGGCAATGTGCTTCAAGTGCCTGTGTTTAAAGACTTCAATGGCTTTAGCCCCAGGTATAATTACGGCTACCCTTTCAGTATGCCTGTGCCCTCCAACCTTGCCGCTGGCACATATTACATTGTGCCGCTGATCGCCCCTGTGGAAACCACAAATTATCAGAAGGCGGATGTGTCGCGTGCTACGGCACAGCGCATCAAAATGGAGGTGAAAGACGGATACGCCTATTTCTCTTATCCCGACGACGCTGCAACTCTGCAAGTGACGAAACTGGAGCACAGCGATGTGCTGGCTGCCGACCGCCCAATTTTGGTGAAAGCCACCATCAGAAACACAGGTGAGGAATTTGTGGACAACCTGTGCGTGGCGCTCCTCAACAGCAATGGCGCGATAGTGGGTAAAAGCGTGGCGAAGAATGTGGATGTGCAAAACGGCGCAGAAGTGGTGCTCGAAACCACTGTTACCACACTATCGACTGGCAACTTCAAACTTGCGGTGCTTCGCGTGGCTGATTACAGCGTGGTGAGCGGCGTGCAGGAGAATGTGACCATTGGAGCAACACCGGCAGATATCAACATGTCGATTGTCAGCCCATTGAAGTTGACTGGCTCGGTGATTCCTACCACCCACCTCGAAGGCACCACCACCATATCCAACAATGGCGGCGCATTTGCTGGCCGACTCGAAGCGTTTATCCTTGCCGATGGTTCGAACAGCATACTCTCGCGCGTGTTCAGCGAATTTGTGACCATCAAGAAGGGCGAGAGAAAAGAAGTGAAGTTCAACACCTCGTTCACACGAGGCGAAGTGGGGCAAACCTACAGCATCGTGTTGCGCGACCCACACAACACCTCTGGCAACTACGTTTGGGGCAACTTCTTCAACTTCACCCTCGCCGCACCAGTCCGTGGCGATGTGAACCTCGACGGTGTGGCTGACGTGAGCGATGTGACCGCCCTCATCAACTATGTGCTCAGTGGAGGCGGCTCGCCATTCGACAAAACCGAAGCCGACTTCAACGGCGACGGCGTGATCGACGTAACCGACGCCACCGCCATCATCAACCTCGTCCTGAACTAAAAACCCAGAACAGGGCATCCGCCCCTTAAAATAAAAGTTATCGCCAAAGTCAAACCTCCGACCTTGGCGATAACTTTTTTAAGAGGTAGGCGAGAGGTGGATTGGGAGCGGTGGAAGTAATTGAAGGTGAGGTTTGATTCTGATATTGAACCTCTAATTTCTGATGTCTAATTTCTGAAATCTGATACTGGTTGGGGAAAAATTTGTAACTTTGTGGGTATGAATTATCGTATTATTGCGCCGCGGAGGATTGAGGGCGAGATTGATTTGCCGGCTTCGAAGAGTATCAGCAATCGTGTGTTGCTGCTGAATGCGCTTTGCGCTACGCCAGGCAGGCTCTCTAACCTTGCGCAGTGCGACGACACCGATGCGGTGCTTTCGGCGTTGGCTCAGTCCGATGCCTCGGAGGTGAACATCGGTGCGGCTGGCACTGCGATGCGTTTTCTCACGGCATATTTTGCCACTCGCGAGGGTAGGGAAGTGGTGATCGACGGCACGGAGCGTATGCGCCAGCGGCCTATCGGGGTGCTGGTAGATGCGTTGCGCCAGTTGGGCGCCGATATTGAATATGTGGAGGCTGAGGGCTATCCGCCGCTAAAAATCACTGGCACACGCCTTCACGGTGGTGCGCTGACGGTGAGCGGAAGTGTGAGTTCGCAGTACATCACCGCCATTCTGCTGATTGCCCCGGTGATTGGCGGCATCGCGCTCACGATAGAGGGCGAAATCATATCGCGCCCCTACATTGATATGACGCTTGCGCTGATGGCGCGCTACGGAGTGAAAGCCGAGTGGCGCGAGAATGTGATACACGTGCCGGCAGGCGAATACACCGCGCTCGATTTCACGGTGGAAGCCGACTGGAGCGCAGCGAGTTACTGGTGGGCGATGCAAGCCATTGTGCCACAGTCGCGCATCACGCTCAAAGGGCTCGAACCACAGAGTTTGCAGGGCGATAGCCGCATAGCCGAACTGATGTCGCAGATGGGTGTTATGGGCAATTGGTGCGGACGCTATCTCGACTTGCGAAGCAATGGTGGCGTGGGCTGCTGTTGCTCCACATTCGCCGATTTGAGCGGCACCCCCGACATTGCGCAAACCCTCGTGGTGATGCTGTGCCTGATGGGGCGCCCCTTCCGCATCACAGGACTGCGCACGCTGCGCATCAAAGAAACCGACCGCCTGGAGGCACTGCGCATCGAGTTGCGCAAACTGGGCTATGTGGTGAAAGTGGAGGGCGACGATGCCATCAGTTGGCACTTCGAAACCGCCGCTGCAGAAGCCGCCCCCCATATCTCCACCTATCACGATCACCGCATGGCAATGGCGTTTGCGCCAGCCGCCATTCGTTTCCCCGGTTTGATTATCGACGATGCACAGGTGGTGAGCAAATCGTATCCCCTGTTTTGGGAGCATTTGCGCCAAGCAGGATTTAAAATTGAAGAAGTATGATACCAGCATTATATATATTCGCACTGATGATAGTGGTGGGCGTGGTGCTCTACATTTTCGACCTGCGCAGCCGTAAACCCGGCGAGGAGCCTGAGCCTGTGGTGCAGCCCGAAACCGACGTTTGCACCGATGACTGCTGCTCCACCCACGAGGTTTGCCCCAGCGAGATGCTGCTTTCGGGCGCAAACAGCGGCATCGTGTATTTCGAGGACGAGGAACTCGACAGATTCCGCGGCCGCCCAGCCGAAGCCTACACCGGCGAAGAGGAAGAGCAGTTTCGCGATGTGCTCTACACGCTTCAGCCCTCCGACCTGCTGCCGTGGGAGCAAAGCCTCAAAAAGCGAGGCATCATAATGCCCAAAGCCATACGAGAGGAATTTATCATGCTCTATGGCGAACGTAAAAACAAATAAACACATCATGTTCGACATATTCAGTTACACATTTTTCCAAAACGCCGTGATAGGCATCATGCTGGTGAGCATCGCCTCGGCGATTATCGGCACCTATGTGGTGTGCCGCCGCATGGTGTTTGTGACGGGCGGCATCACCCACGCCAGTTTTGGCGGCCTCGGTCTCGGCTTCTACGCCGGCCTCAGTCCAGCCCTCACGGCAGGCATTTTCGCCATAGCCTCGGCACTGGGCGTGGAATGGCTGTCCACACGCCAGCATGTGCGCGAGGATTCAGCCATAGGTGTGGTGTGGGCACTCGGTATGGCACTCGGCACCATTTTCATTTTCCTCACACCGGGCTATGTGCCAGAGTTGTCGTCGTTTCTGTTTGGCAACGTGCTCACCATCGGCACCGCCGACCTCATCGCCTTCGGCGCATATTTGGCAGTGCTGCTTGCTGTGATGGCACTCTTGTTCCCTGCCATTCGCAGTTGCGCGTTCGACCCCAATTTCGCACGCACGCAGGGGCTGCCGGTGTATGCCATCAATTTGATGATGACCGTGCTCACCTCGGTGTGCATCGTGCTCACCATTCGTCTCATCGGCATCATGCTGCTGATGTCGCTGTTCACCATGCCGCAGATGATAGCCGAATTGCGCACCCACCGCTTGTTGCCGCTCATGTGCTGGTCGGTGGTCATCAGTTTGGCGTGCTCGCTTGGCGGTGTGCTGCTCAGTGTGGTGCTGTCGGTGCCAGTGTCGGCAAGCATCGTGTTGCTGCTCATCATTCTCTACGCCGTGGCGCGCATCGGAGCAAGGTTGAGCCGCCTGTGCAATAAAACAGAACAATCCTCGTTATAGTATTAATATATGAATAAAGCAGGTCGATACACTCCCCTGATGCTCTTGGCATCGCTCACCCTACTTCTTTGTGCGTGTGGCACGAAGAAGAACACTGCCATGTCGCGATTCTGGCAGGCGTTCACCACACGCTACAACGTGTACTACAATGGCATGACCAACTACGAGGAGCAAATCAAAATCCTCGAAAACGACTATCAGGACGACTATTCGCAACACCTCTTTATTCACCCCACCGAGGCAAGAAACTCACCCAAATCGCCACAGCCGTCGGGCAGTTTCGACCGCACGATAGAAAAGATGCAGAAGGCCATCGCCCTCCACTCCATCAAGAAAAAGCCCGCGAAAAAGTCGGGCAAGGCGAACAACCAAAAATACAAGGAATATCTCAAGCGCGAGGAATACAACCCCTTTATCCACAATGCGTGGTTCATGCTGGCGAAAGCCGAATACATGAAGGGCGATTTCCTGGCATCGTCGGCCACTTTCCACTACATTTCACGCCACTTCAGTTGGAAGCCAGATTTGGTGCTCGAAAGCCAGATTTGGGAGGCGTTGAGTTATTGCGCCATGGGCTGGACCACCGAGGCCGACAACGTGTTGGCGCATGTGCATATCGACCAAATCAAGAGCAAACGCATACGCTCGCTTGCCAACTTGGCGTTTGCCAACTTCTATATCAAATCGGATAAAAACGTCGAGGCCATTCCATACCTCGCCGAAGCCATAAAGGGCAGCAAGGGAGCGCAGAAAGTGCGTCTCAACTTCCTGCTCGGTCAACTCTATGAGGATGCTGGCGAAAAGCAGCTCGCTTACGAGGCATTCAAGCGTGCCGGCAGTTCGAGCGGCTCGACCTATCGCACTAAATTCAACGCGCGTATCAAGCAGAGCGCAGTGTTTCAGGGCACCAACATCATGCCGGAGGTGAAAGCCCTCAAGCGCATGACGCACTACGACCGCAACAAGGAATACATCGACCAAGTGTACTACGCCATCGGCAACCTCTATCTCTCACGCCTCGACACCGTGAACGCCGTGGCAAACTACAAGTTGGCGGCGGAGAAAAGCACGCGCAACGGCATCGACAAGGCGATTAGCCAACTCACACTCGGCGGCATCTACTTCGCGCAGCGCAAGTATGACCTCGCCCAGCCCTGCTATTCCGAGGCGATTCCGCTCTTGAGCGAAGCCTACCCCAATTTCCGTGAACTGAAAAAGCGCAGCGATGTGCTCGACGAGTTGGCGGTGTATGCTGGCAACGTGACGCTGCAAGACTCGCTTTTGCGCCTGTCGAAAATGCCGCTTGAAGAGCAGAAGAAGGTGATTAAGAAAATCATCGACGACCTGAAGAAAAAGGAAAAAGAGGAGGCTGAAAACGCCGCCCGTGAGGAATATATGGCAAATCAGAGCGCACAGGGCTCCAATACGCCTGCCAGCAAAAATGCGCCCACCGCCTTTACGCTCAACAACGACAAATCGTGGTACTTCTACAACACAACCACGAAAAATGCGGGTAAAACGGCGTTCCAACAGCAGTGGGGCAACCGTAAACTGGAGGACAACTGGCGCCGCCGCAATAAAAACACCTTCTCGTTCGACGACGATTCGTCGGCATCGGCAAGCGACACGGCATCGACCGCCGCTGGCACTCCTGCCGACACTACGCTCACCAAGGAGCAGCGCGACTCGGTGAAGCGTTCGGAAGACCCACACTTCGAGGAATACTACTTGAAGCAAATCCCATCTACGCCCGAACAGATTCAGACCTCCAACGATGTGATTCAGGAGGGATTGTACAACATGGGCTTGATTTTGAAGGATAAGTTGGAGGACTTTGACGCAGCGAACATGGAATTTAAGGAACTGCTCGAACGTTACCCCGACAACACCTACCGCCTTGATGTGTACTACAACCTCTACTTGCTGTGTATGCGCACCGACCAAGTGGCTGAGGCGGAGAAGTGGCGTGGGCTGATTCTCTCCGACTTTGCCGAGTCGAAATACGGCATAGCGATGAAAGACCCTGCCTACCTCGACAACCTCAAGCAGATGGGAAAGGTGCAGGAACAACTGTATGCCGAAACATACGACAACTACTTGAACAACAACAACGAGGCTGTGCATGAGGCTTACGCCGAAATGATGCGCCGCTATCCGCTCTCGAAGTTGATGCCGAAGTTTATGTTCATCGATGCGCTGGCGTATGTCACCCAGAAGAACTACGACAAATTTAAGGAGGTGCTGAAGGAAATGCTCGAACGCTATCCCGAAACCGACATCACCCCTACGGCTTCCGCCATCATGAAGCATGTGAAGGCTGGCCGTCAGTTGGCTGGTGGCGGCAGTAATGCGCGTGGCATGATGTGGACCTCGGTGGCACTGACCAACGACACCACTGGCAAAGAGGCTTCCGACAAGCAATTTGCCGACATCAAGTCAACAGCCAACAAGCCACAGGTGTTTGTGCTGGTGTATAGCACCGACTCCATCGACTCCAACATCTTGCTCTACGAGTTGGCGCGCCATAATTTCCGCTCGTTCAATGTGCGCGACTACGACCTTGAGAAGATGACCTTCGGCAGCATGGGACTGCTGGTGGTGAAGGGCTTTGCCAATTATCCCGAACTGATTAGTTATCGCACCGTGTTTGATGCGGCAGCCGACTTCAAGCAGTATATCGGATTGGTTCACCCTGTGCTCATCAGCGAGGAAAACTTCAACCTGCTCTTGAGCGAAGGCCGCTCGTTTGAAGACTATTTCCGCTACCTCGACGCTGAAAACGAGAAGGAAGTGGAAGCCAAGGTGCCCGAAACAGCCACCGACGATGCCGAAAAGGCTCCAGAGCCAGGCAAACCGGCAAAGAGCGTGCGCCCAGGTGCCACAGCCCAGCCAAAGCAAGAATCAAAGCAGGAGCAAGAGGCTGCCGAGCCATCGGCAAAGAAGGAACCAGTCAAGGAAAAGGAAGTGCCACAAGTGACGGTGGTTCCTGAAAATCCTGATTTGGTGATCGACGACGGCACCAAGCCTGTAGAGCCTCGCCCTGTGCACCGCAAAAAGCCAGTGGAACGCCCTGTCGAAAAGGCTCCGGAAGTGAAGGCTGAAGAGCCTGCGAAGGAATCTCAACCTATTCTCACACCAGTAGATGATATGGTGGCGAAGCCATCTGCCCACAAGGTGCGCAAAATCGACTCCGACGATGCCAAGGCTGAAAAAGAAGCCCAAAAGGCTAAAGAAAAGGCAGAGAAGGAGCGCATCAAAGCCGAGCAGGAAGCCGAAAAGCAACGCATCAAAGCCGAAAAAGAGGCTGAAAAATATCGTGCCGACTCGATAAAGACTGCCCAACGCCTCGCCGAACTCAAGTTGAAGAATCTTGAGAAATACCGTGCCGACTCAGCCAAGCAAGCCGAGAAGGAGGCCGAACGCCGTCTGAAAGCCGAGAAAAAGGCAGCAGAGCAGGCAGAGAAGGAGCGTCAAGACTCCATCAAGCAGGCAGAGAAAGAGCGTCAAGATTCCATCAAGCGTGCCAAAAAAGCGCGTGAGGAAGAAGTGAAGGCAAATCAGCGCAAGCGTGAAGACGAGGCAAAGGCTGCCGAAAAGGCGAAAGAAGACGCCCGTAAGCAGAAAGAGCAAGCCCGCAAAGATGCTGCCAAGGCAAAAGAGGAAGCCCGCAAGCAGAAAGAGCGCGAACGCAAGGAGCGCGCCAAAGCCAAAGAAAAAGAGCGCAAAGAGCGAGCCAAGCAAAAGGAACGCGAACGCAAGGAGCGCGCCAAGCAAAAAGAGCAAGCCCGCAAGTCCCGCTCCCGCCGCTAAACCACCCACCGCCACTCCCCATCACCGCTCCCCCTCGAATCCTCGAAATATCGACTCGCAGCCTCGTTGACCTGTTGACTCGTTGCCTTGTTGACTCAAAAAAAACGCCTCTTTTTTACGGTTGTGTGCTTTGTTTTTGCCCATGTGATAAGTAATTTTGCCGTATAGAAATTGATTGGCTATAAAAAGTTCTTTTTATAATGTTGAAATTTCGTAACTTTGCTAACGCAAAGTATTAAATTCTGAAAACGACCAATAACAGTAATTACATCGGCAACAATGCCGTCACTTGAGTAAGAAAATTCCCTCGTAGTTAAACAGGTTCAGTCACCATCAGAAGCTACCGCGGAGAACAGAATACCTGTAATTGTGGCAAATTATAATAAAACATATAATGTTCTTGACCTTTTTTGTGGAGCTGGAGGATTGTCTAGAGGATTTATTGATGCTGGCTTTTCTGTGAAATTAGGTGTTGATTTTGATGATATGGCACTTAAAACATTTGAGGCAAATCATGAGGGTGCAACAGCAATGAAATTGGATTTAGTTAATTTAGAGAATGTTGATTATATAAAACAATTCTTTAATGAGAAAGGTTTCCAACTAGATGTCCTTGTTGGTGGTCCCCCTTGCCAAGGATTTTCATTAGCAGGTCCACGACAAGTAGATGATTCTAGAAACAAGCTTTATCAAGCCATGGTCAAAACAGCTCGTATTATGCGCCCGAAAGCGGTAGTACTAGAGAATGTTCCTGGTATGATACAACTTCACGGAGGTCTTGTAAAGGACAAAATTATTGCGGACTTTACAAAGTTAGGATATAATATGGGAGAACCACAAATTCTTTATGCTCCAGATTATGGTATTCCTCAGATTAGAAAAAGAGTTATATTTGTTGGATTGCTAAATTCCAATGAAAAATTCTCATATCCCAACCCTATCCTAACACCAGAACAATATATAACTTGTGAACAGGCAATCGGTGATTTGCCTGCCTTAGTTGACATTATAGGAGAGGAAGTTCAAGACTATCCTTGTGACCCATTGAACGATTATCAAAAGATGATTCGTTCAGGTTCTTCAAAAATTTACAATCACCAAGGTACTATTCACAGCTCAAAAACCAAGAAATTCATAAAGATGGTTCCAGAAGGGAAGAACTATAAAGCCCTCCCTCCTGAATTTTCGGGGATATATAAATACCACGAAGCTTTGACGCGTTATCACAGCAAGAAGCCATCTCCGACCATTAACACTGGTCATCGTTCTCATTTCCATTACAAATGGGATAGAATCCCTACAGTAAGAGAGAGTGCAAGATTACAATCTTTCTCAGACACATTTATATTCTATGGCAACAAGACCCAACAATACCGTCAGGTTGGCAATGCTGTACCACCATTGTTAGGAAAAGCCATTGCATCTGAAATCTTCAAATGGTTAAACAAAAATGGCAGTTAATATCAAGAATAAAATAAAAATGCTTGATCTCTTCGCTGGTTGTGGAGGGCTAACTGATGGTTTTATGCAAACATCATGTTACAACGATATTGCTGCGGTAGAATGGAAAGTACCACAGGTCCTCACTTTGCGCAATCGCCTAAAGACTAAATGGGGAAAGAAAGATGCTGACGAGAGCGTTTTGCATTTTGACATTCAGAGAGAAGAAGAACTATTCAACGGATGGGTCGATGATAAAAATTTCGGTTCAAGCAAGGGATTGGACTACTACATTAATAAGTCAAATGGGATTGATATTATTATTGGAGGTCCGCCTTGTCAGGCGTATTCTGTAGCTGGAAGAGTGCGTGATGAGAACGGAATGCAAGATGACTATAGAAATTATCTTTTCGAGCATTACTTGTCCATAGTTGATAGATATCAGCCGGACATTTTCATATTCGAAAATGTCCCAGGGATTCTTAGCGCAGCCCCTCATGGCCTAAAAGTTTCTGAAGTTATTCCTAAGGAATTTAAGAAAAAGGGATATGTTATTACGAATGCTTTAACCAAAGCCATAGTGAATGCGGTAGATTACAATGTTCCACAAAATAGAAAACGTGTCATTTTGATTGGTGTAAGAAAAAAATCGTTTCTGAATACGAATATTCAAGAAATGCTTGAAGATTTTTATACCAAAATCTTGCCTTCTCATAAAGGAAAAAAGATTCTTACCGTTAAGGAAGCTATTGGAAGTTTGCCCCCATTGAAGCCTTACTGGGATGACGAACATCACTCAAAAAGGATTTCTCATTCCACTCCATTATGCGATGTGACATGGCACGTGCCTCGCTATAATAATACTCGCGATATGAGTACATTCCAACTATTAGCAGAAGATCTAGAGTCGGGAAATCCTACTTTTGACAGTAAAAAAATTGCTAAGTTGTATGAGGAGAAAGTTGGTTCGAAATCCCCGATCCATAGATATCATGTTCTGAATCCAAACCAGCCAAGTACAACGATAATAGCTCATCTGCATAAAGACGGCAATAGATTTATTCACTATGATTCTAAGCAAGCTCGCACTATCACGCCAAGAGAAGCTGGGCTCTTGCAAAGTTTTGATAGTGATTTCCAGTTTCTAGGAACGAGAGGACATGTCTATGAAATGATAGGAAATGCCGTTCCCCCAAAGCTGGCAAAAGCATTGGGCGAATCAATAGTTGAATTGCTAAAGAAATATAAACCAGAGAAGTATGCCTAAGTATTTATTTACTTCAGACCAAAGAATATCTTTACTCCCTGAAAGAATTCAATGGGTTGCTGAATTTATTCAGCAAGGGAATAGTACGTCTGACATATTGGATAAATCAGATAACAACAATGCCTCTACATTGAAGTTCTACTATAACCTACACGAGAATACAGACATTTGTGGTCGTGCAGCAACAGATCCTCAATTTGCAATTAGGAACTTTGTGTTGAAGTTTCAGTATCCGAATCCAAGGACTCCTGAATCTTGTAATAGTTCCATTACGGAAAAAGTACTGTTTGCTCCCTTTAGAAGTGTTGTGAAAGTATTGTATATGATGGCCCTATCAAATTCGGGAGAGTCTAAGATAAGCATATACGAAATACTCTACTATCTTTTTTGTAATCCTAAAGTTTATAAAGACCCTTTAGCTGATTACTCAAATGTTATATTAGAAATTAATAGTGGGCGAGAACAGAATGTCGAATTGAGGGATAAAATTTCATCTTGCTTGGAATGGAATCAATATGAAAGGCAATCTAAAGAAATGATAGCCGTACTAACATATGCTAGTTCTTGTTTTAAGTTGTCAAAAGGATGGCTATTCTTCTCAATGAACAATGAAGATTTCAAGCGAGACAAAACTTTTATTGAGCAAATACAGGGGTACAATATTTTTTGGTATCCATCAGATTCTTCTAATGCAAAATTAACAAATTCCGAATATATTTCTTATATGGACACTAAAGATTCAAAATACAACATCATTGACTTTAACCTCGTTAAAGAGAACATGCCAGAAAACGCTATACCGCGACAGGAGAGCATTAGTGCTTCCTACCGCTCTTATATAACTGCTATTAAGTCGAAGCCGTTCCTTTTGTTGGCTGGCATATCGGGTACTGGCAAGAGTCGAATTGTGCGTGAATTGGCTCGTGCTTGTTGGGCTGTGGGTTCAGCGGAATATAATGCGCACAAGCCTAAGAATTTTGAAATGGTGCAGGTGAAACCTAACTGGCACGATTCTTCAGAACTGATTGGGTATGTGAGCCGTGTAAGTGGGGAAGCAGAGTATATTGATGGACCTTTTTTGCAATTTATTGCTAAAGCATGGAGTGAACCTGATGTTCCACATTTTCTCTGTCTCGACGAAATGAATCTTGCACCTGTTGAACAATATTTTGCAGAGTTTCTTAGTGTGGTTGAATCAAGAAAAAATAATGATGGCAAAATAGAAACAGACCCTATCCTGAAAGGTCCTAAAGAAAAATATGAAGGAAACGACACTGATTGGTATTCCAAATTAGTTGACCACCTAACATCTTCTTGTTGTAATCCGTCGAGGGCACATGCGATCAAGCAACAGTTCCAAAACGAGGGTATCACCATTCCTCAAAACCTTATTGTGGTGGGTACGGTGAATATGGATGAAACCACGTTCTCGTTCTCTCGCAAGGTGCTCGACCGTGCCATGACCATTGAAATGAATAAGGTGGACTTGAAGGGTGGTCTCACCAATCGACACGAAAATATTGGCAAAATTGAGTTTGCCGACATCATTGGCAAAGCAGTGGAAGGCGTGGATGTGTATGCCGCGCACAAAGGCGTGTGTGACAAGGCAATTGCATATCTCGAAAGCATCAATGCCGCACTCGACAAGACTCCATTCAAGGTTGCATACCGCACTCGAAATGAATTGCTACTCTATGTGGTGAACAACCTGTCGTGGAAAGCTGACGATGAATCGGAAGACTTCGTTATAGCTCGCGCGCTCGATGAAATCACCTGTATGAAAATTCTGACTCGCATTGAGGGCGACGAAACCAAGGTGAGCGCAAATTTCCTCGATAATCTCGGAAACGCCATCAAGAGCGGATTGGTGGAAATTGATAACGATTTGCTGGAAGGCGATGCCTATCAACCTATCTCGCTCGACAAGCTCGACGAGATGAAGGAACGCCTGAAATCGGGCTACACCAATTTCTGGGGCTAATCGCACAAGAGATATGGAGCTGCTCAGCATCAAACACCATGACTTTGAAATGACCATCGAATGTAGTAAATTCGAAGGCATTTGGAACAAGGCTACGACTAACGTGGGCGAGGAAAACCTCATGTCCACTTACTCGTGGAGCGATGGTGTGGATTGTGTGAAGCACTGCCTCGGCACGGAGGAAATGCTGCTTGAGCAAGGCGAAAAGGCTCCAGCCGTTTTTTTCGACAATGCCGACTACCCCATTTGGGTGGAATTTAATTCGGGTGTGACGAACGCCGAATTTGGGTCGATGCTCCAAAGCGAGAACGAGAATTTCTCATTCCGCCGTGGCATTTTGGCTGGCTTTTTGAACTATGGCAACGATATAGGGCGTAGCGAAATCTGCATTTCCTACAACCTGAATGGCGAAAAGCGCACATTCACGTTTGGCTTCGAGGTGCTGAGCACAAAACTCAACTACCACGAGCATTGGCGCAAGATATTGGAGGACATCGAGAGCGAATACCGTATGCTCTCCATCGACTACATGCGCCGCACTTTCCACGGATTTTCGGTTGACCCGCAAGGCGAACGCCCCGAAATAGTGTGGTGGAGCATCTTCGCCGAAGAACAGGCGAAATTTATCAAGGCGGTGCGGAACATCATCGACCGCCCCCGCCACAGGCTGCACGACACCAGCACCTATCAGCGCGCCGACAAGTTGAAGCGCGTTCCCACCTATCTGGAAAATGAACTTGCCGAGCATAGGCGTGAACCCGGTCACCTCTACCACATACAAGAACCCACACTGAGCAACGACACACAGGAGAACCGCTTCCTGAAATATGCGCTGCGCGAGGTGTCGGACAAATATGCCACGCTGAAAAAGAGCATCGAGCAACTTAAGAATGTGAGCGAAAAGATGCAAACCGATATGAACGATACGCTGGCATCGCTCAAGAGCCTTCAGCACAATCCATTTTTCCGCACAGTGGGTCGCTTCAAAGGTTTTCACCAAGAGAGCCTCGTGCTTCAGAAAGCCACAGGATATTCGCAGGTGTACCGCACTTGGAACCTGCTGCGCCGTGCCTATTCGCTCAACGATGGCATATATCGCTTGCAGACGAAAGACATTGCCACCCTGTATGAGATTTGGTGCTTTATCGAGGTGAGCCACATCGTGAAGGAGCAACTCATAGCCGACGGCAGATGGACAGATGTGGAGGTGGACCACCGCAACCGCATGGAGATGAATGGCGTGTTCACTTGGGAACTGGGCAAGGGCGAGCACTCTCGAATCCTGTTTAAGCAAGATGGCGTGGAACTTGCCGAACTCATCTACAACCCTAAGCACACCGAGAGAGAGAACGACAATTTGTCGATCTCCAACCTTGTGGTGCCCACCGTGGCGCAAAAGCCCGACATCGTGCTACAACTCACCAAAAACGATATGGAGAGGGGCATGAAGATGACCTACCTCTTCGACGCGAAATATCGCATCGACGGACGCTCCAACAATATGGATGTGCCGCCAGAAGACGCCATCAATCAAATGCACCGCTACCGCGATGCCATCTACTATCAGGACTACGACACCCATGTGCTCAAAAAAGAGGTGATAGGTGGCTATATCCTGTTTCCTGGCGATGGTGAACCGGCCGATGTGGCGATGTCGAAATTCTACCAGAGCATCGACAAGGTGAACATCGGGGCTTTCCCTCTGCGCCCGAAAGACGAGAAAAACCGCCAACTTCTGGAGCAGTTCATTCACGAGTTGATTGGTAAGGAGGCGGTGGACATAGTGAAGGAAGTGATTCCGCAAAAGGGCGTATTCACCGAGGTTACCAACCGTGTGCTTATCGGCTTCGTGAAGCAAAGCAACCGTAAAGGATATTTGCAGAGTTTTGAGGACGGAACCGCCACGCTCTACTATACTGGCAAAAAGTTTCCCACCACCATACCCCTTCACGACTTGCACTATTTCATTCCCTGCGTGAAAGAGAAAGGCATACGCGACGTGTATGAGGTGGTGAGCGTGCGCACCATCACAGGTAAGGAAGCAAAAGGCGAAGAAGGCGATAGCGGCGACGACCTGCGCCTCGCCTTCGAACTGAAATTCAGCCGCCAACTCTATCCCGATTTCAAAAAGATAGACATGAAGCGCCTGATCGACTACTCATTCCTCGACACCACCTTCCCCGAAATCGAGAGCCTACGCACCGATAAGTGACCACAAGCATCACCATTCCTCCCCACCGCCTCGCCCCCCCCTCGAATCCTCTCGAATTTTCGAGATTTCGAATTTTCGACTCGTTGCCCCATCCGACCTGTCAGACTCGTCCGACTCGTCCGACTCGTCCGACCTGTCCGACTCGTCCGACAAAAAACTCGTTGACCTGTTGACTCGTTGACTCGTTGACTTCCCCCGCCCTCGGCATAAGTGCAAAAAAAGTTAATGGTTTTTTATTATGTGGTTTGAAACCTTTTTATTGTCACGAAAACTTGCTATTTTTGTAGAAGATAGGCTGCACTCGGCATAACATTCAAGCAAGCTTGATGATTCTGCTCTCGTTTGCACTATCTTTGTGACAATAATAAAGTTGTGTAAAATAATACAAATCTAAAGATATATTGCACTATGTTTACTTCAGATGTATATCAGAGTCGCCGCGACCAACTTAAGAAGTTGGTGAAGAGCGGTCTTATTATCCTTTTTGGCAACAATGATGCGCCATGCAACTATCCCAACAATGCCTATGCGCCATTCCGCCAGGACTCGTCGTTTCTCTACTATTTCGGACAGAAGCGCGATGGACTTGTGGGCGTGATTGATGTGGATGCCGATCAGGAGTATTTATTGGGCAACGACATCGACATTGAAGACATTGTGTGGTATGGCTCGGTGGACAGCGTGGCTGATATGGCTGCGCAGGTGGGCGTGAAGCAGTCGGCACCTATGAGCAAACTCGCTCAACTGGTGGAGAAAGCCAAAGCCGCTGGTCAGCAAATCCACTTCTTGCCACCTTATCGCTTCGACACCAAAATCCAAATCATGGATTTGCTGGGCATTCACCCCTCGAAGCAGAAAGACGCCGCGTCGCTCACCCTCATTCATGCAGTGGTGAAGATGCGCTCCACCAAGTCGGCTCTCGAAATTGCCGAAATCGAGCACGCTTGCAGCATTGGCTACAAGATGCACACCACCGCCATGCGTGTGGCTCGCCCCGGTGTGAGCGAGCAATTTGTGGGCGGTCAGATTGATGGCGTGGCTCGCTCGTATGGCGCGCAGACCTCGTTTGCCACCATCTTCTCGCAGCACGGCGAAATTATGCACGGCATCGTGCCCCAGTTGGTGTATTGGTCCTTAACTATCTTCTTGGGAACATACCATCCCAAGAACAGACAGGTGAAGAATCCGCCCAACGGCAACAATATCTGACTTGTGAT
>OIXU01000263.1_pt1 | contig 18372 bp, 10 predicted proteins | sample 1587921 | NCBI WGS metagenome assembly OIXU01 (sample SAMN03283238) | human gut metagenome | biome: human-associated habitat; material: feces | host: Homo sapiens | place: Peru | collected 2012
TAAAAAGCGCTATGATTTCTTTATCAGCAATATCAAGAAAGTGATGAACGGGGAACTCCCGGAATGCAGGCTGAATCAGATTTGAAGATATAATTCCAGTTTAGCTAATTGAATACTGCTTTAGAGATCGGAGAAATCCGATCTCTCTTCATTTTACGAAGGAGGGCTGCCCATGAGCCTTTTTCGCGTATATGTGGATGGCGCTCTGTTCTACCATCACATTTGTCTTCCGGGATGGAACTGAGGTCAAGGCCAAGATAAAGAACGGGGTCCGGCAGTACCGCAAGCGGGCGAACAAGGAGACTTCAAATGAGTAATCAGCTACCTATAGTAATAGGGTCTCACGCAGCGGAATCCGGGAAAAAACGCGTTGCCGCATATTGCCGCGTACATCGTCATCGGGCTTTTGCCGTTTTTACTCGGCGTGTGTGACCGTTCTGTGCTTCCGACTGCGCCAGATGAACCGGGAGGACACGCGGGACACGGAAAGCGAAGGGCGGCATGGAGCTGACTGATAACCTGCTGCAATTCTCAGCCGCGTTCTCAGGCGCGGTGCTTTCGGGCATATCCTACCGGAAAAGCCATCGTCAGGCGTATTTTCCTCTGCATGGCGTCCCCGCTGCTGGTGGCCGCCCTATGCATGGGCAGACGGCATCTCCGTCTTTTCCTGTTCTGCATCGCCGGGATGGGGGTGTGCCTGCTCTCGGCCTACATCAATACCTTCCTCGCATCGGTGTGTCAGGCGGATGCCCATGCCGCCACGGTGGAGATCGCGCCGGTGGTGGAGGAGGTCATGAAGCTGCTGCCGCTGGCCTTTTACCTGCTGGTATTTGAGCCGGAGGGCGAGAAGATCAAGCCCGCCGCCATCACGATTGCCCTCGCCTACGCCCTGCCGGTGCTGCTGATCGCGGTGGGAAAGCCCTCCGTCTCCCGGTCTGCCCGGCGGGAATAATCAAATATTACTCCCTGAGAGCCGCTTTTTGGCGGCTCTCAAATTTTTTTGAAAAATTTTGCGATCGGGGTGAGAGTTTTCCCGATTTTTTGTACCTATTATAAGTAAGAGGCTTTTGAGCCGCCTTGTCGAGAAAAACAGGGAGGAGGTTGCAGACGATATGTACGATACCGCAAGACGGGTCGCTCTTGTCAAAAAACGGGTGCGGGAAAACACCCGCCGGAGGCAGCGGCGCAGCGTCTACGGGTTGTCCGCCGCGTGTATGCTCCTGTTCGCGGCGCTGGTGCAGGTGGAGGGCATGGCCATTGAACGGGGACAGACCGCCGCGCAGGGTGCCTTCGGCGCCATGCTGCTGCGGGAGGACGCAGGCGGCTATGTGCTGGTAGGCGTTGTCTGCTTTGCAGCGGCGGTGGTCGTTACCGTGTTTTGCACACGATTGAGAAAAAACAATCACCAGGAGGAACAGACCAAGGAGGATGAGGAAACATGAAGAAAAGATTTTTAGCGGCGCTGCTGTGCCTGTGCATGACGCTCACGCTGCTGCCGACAGCGGCGTTTGCAGCGGTGAGCGATTCGCTGGGCAATACACCCGAGGAAAATCAGGCGGTTTTGGAGCAGCTCTCCGCCCTGACTGACGGTAGCAGCGACCAGGTGCTTTCCATGCTGAACGCCTTGGGGCTGCTGGATGAAGCCGGCAATTTCAAGGTGGATCAAACCATCACGCTGGACGGCCAGGTGTTGACACTGGCGGCTGTCATGGAGCTGCTGGAAAATCCCGCCACGGATCTCACCCGCATAGCCGACGTGGATGGGACTCCGGTGGCGCTGGGCGATTTGAAGACCATGATCCAAATCGAACAGGAGCTGCAGCGGATCAAGGACACCTATTTCTCCGGCAGGGAGTTTACCGGGGAAGCTCTGGAGAATCTCAATAGCCTGACGGAGCAGCTGGAGCTGCAGGGCATCAGCTTGCAGTATTCCGCCTTTGCCACACCGCCTGAGGGCGTTGAGACGGTGGATATGAGCGGCATGATGCGCCAAACGCTGGAGAAGCTCGCAAACAACAGCTGGAGCTCCGGGACTTTTACTGTATACAGAGGAAAACCGGTCAGCTTTTCCTACCGCATTCAAAAAGGCCAGCTCAGCGATTATATCGATGATGTGGAGGTTTCGATAGGCGAGACGAGGGGTGTCGCCCAAGGCGACGGGTCCTACAAGCTGACCTATGACGTAGGCGAAATTTTCAGTTCAAGTGGTTGTAAAATCACTGTCAAGGTTCAAACCAAAGGAGGGAACCCAGCCTGGCTCGGGAATTCTTATTCCTATGGCGACCTGCTGGGGATGATTGAATTTTACGATGCGGAAAATCTGGTGTTCTATGACGGCGCCAGCTATGCCGACCACTGTCAGCTCAAGCTAATAAAGACGGTTGACGACCCCGCAATAAAAACAGAAATGACCGCGCCGAACTATGAGGAAGAACTCAAAAATACAACCGTATTATATGATGATTTGTTTATTCCTTTGCTGGCAGAAAAATACACTGTCGCCAACGGTGCCGACAATCCGGACTTCGTTGCGCTAAGCAATACCATCGGAATTTTGGAGGGTGCCCGCAACTCGGTGCTTTCCAGCGGCTCCTCCCCATTTCATCAGCCATACCAAATCGACGCCAGCATCAAGTTTGACTGGAGTACCGATGTAGCTGCCTATACTGGCCCTGCGCCGTATGGCTATAATAGTACCACACAACACTATGCCCCGTTCTATCTGACGGAGTACAAGCTCGATGGAACAGCTCTGAATCTCAGCGGCGACAGAACGAAAGCGCTGGACTGTACGATTAACAAGGGCAGTACGGTCAGCATCTCCCTGCAGTCTACCACGCAAAACAGAAGGGCACAGCAGTACTATCTGCCCTTCGAACTGTTTCTGAAGAATGTAAATAGAGATATCCAAAATTCCACCACCACCGCCAAGACCAGCAACGTCTCCGCCAAGCTGGTGGACACGGACGCCCCCACCATTCAAAGCGTCACGGCCCCGGCGGGAACCTATGCCAGCGGACAGCACGTGCCCATCACAGTTACCTTTAACGAGTTCGTGGATCTTAGCAACGCCCGCGTGACCATCAATGGCAAAGAGTATACCGCCGCTGAGCTTTCCATGAACAACTACGGTGTCACGGCAATGCTCTGGTACCCAGTGCAGGATACGGATGCCACCACGGTCACCGTCAATGGTATGACCGGTGTGGAAGATGTTTTCGGCCATACGCTGGATACCACACTCTATCAAAGCGACTCGATCACCGGAGTTGAGCTGAAGAGCGTCTTGATGCGCAACGCTCCCACCGAGCTGACGGCCACCTACGCCAACGGCAAGGCATCGTTCACGATGAACGCCAACATGGAGCAGGCCTACAAGACCGTATACAGCAATTACCACATCCCGGCAGGCACAGACCCGAAGGAGGCCCCTTTCCGCCTCGAGCTGAGGTACGACTCCGCGGTTGAACCAATCCATCTGCAGGTCTATCTGGACACAGAGAAGGAAGCCTTCACCATTAGCGACTATGCAATCGCACCCGCGGCTTACACCCGCACCTATACGGTGACGCTGCAGGCCAACGAGGGCACGAAAGACGCTCCTAACTGGGTGAATGTTCTTCCTCTGACCCGGCAGTTCACGGTGGCAAAGAAAGTTTCCGCGAGCACGGTGAACGTCGTCCCGGAAGCGGATCCCGCCAACTATACGATTTCCCTCGCCGACGCCGCCCGCCCCACGCTTAAGGCCGAGGTTTTGGGGAAAAACGGTGAGCAGGCCACCTACACCACCGGTAAATGGAGCAGCAGTGACCCGCTCATTGCCACCATCAACGAGGATACCGGCGTTGTTGCCACCACAGGAACCAAGGTGGGAACCGTCACCTTTACCTTTACGGCGGACAACGGGACTGAGGACGCTGCCGATGATGTGACGGGCCGGTCACAGCCCTATACCGTGACGGCAGGCGATTCTCTGGCACTGGTGATCCCCGACGGCGCGTCCATCGTGACGCGGGTAAATCAGCCCGCCACCGTGCTGTGGAGCTCCAACGCCGCGCTGATGGCACCGAACAAAGAGTTCAATTACAGGATCGACCTGTATGAGGGCAACTACGCGAATGAGGCGGCGCTGAGCGGCCTCAATCCCGTTGCGACTTATACCGCCGGCAAGGATAAAAACAGCGTGCGGATCCCGGAGAATGTGCTCTCCAAGCTCTCCAGTGGAAATGCCCCAGCCTACACGGTATGTGTCTCCATGCCGCACCCCAACGCCGAGGGTGAGAACGTCCGCCTGTCGGCACTTGCCTGGATCATCGTGCAGGCACCACCTGCCACAGCCAAGCTGACACCGCCCCAGAGCATTTACCTCAAGGATACCGACGGCGCCGTCAATATCAACTGGTCGGTGGAAAACGCCACTGACGGCGCCTCTCAACCGCCCACGCTGACCATTACCCGGGTCACAGAGGACAACACCACCCAAGAGGTGGCCCGTGAGCGCCTATCCGGTACCTCCGGAAGTTTCTCCCTGCCATTACAGAGTGTAAAAGCCGGCAATCTAAAGGACACCTATCAGGTGGTTTTGAGCGTGGAGAATCCTGGTGAGGAATCTCCCAGCACCGACTCCTTCCCCCTGTATGTCTACGATGCCGACGCACTGAAGGTGCAGAACGACAAGGGAAACACGATTTCTAAGCTGACCATGGACAATACTTCCAAGGTCAGCGGCAGCCTGCCCACCGTTACAGCTGAAATTTTGCAGCTGCGCCAGGAGTTGGGGCTGATCGAGTACATAGGCATCAACTATGACGAGTACGGATGGAACTCCTTTAAAGACGGCATCCGGTGGCTCTCCAGCAACAACAATGCCATTTCCGTCAACTACAAGCAGGGCGGACTGTATGAGGACATCAGAAACTTCTCCTTTGATTCCTACCTTCCCGAAACCAAAATGGCGCTGTCCGGCTTGGCCAACGGCACCGCAACCGTCACGGCTACCCATGCCGCCACGGGTATGCGTGCCGCCGTACAGGTGACAGCGAAGACGCTGCAAAATAAGTTCTATCTCTTCCAGCTGACGCCTGCAGCGGAAACTACGCTGCAATACACCGACGGCAAAGGTGTGTCCAAAACGGTCACGACCAACAGCGAAGGCGTGCTGGCGCTTTACGAGCCCAACGGAATCGCCAGTGAGGTGTCTCTGCGGTCCGGCTCCGGCGCGGATATTTATCTGGGCACCATCTATAAAGAAAATCTGCGTTCCGGCGAGCGGGATGCCACAAAACTGCAGCTTTATCCCTTGAATACCTTCAGCCTTCGGCGAGTCGCCCGGGCATCTGTGACGCTCATCACGCCGGGCGGCGATCCGCTGGCGAACAAGACGGTGACCGTTCGCGGCGGCGTTTATAAAAACGGAGGCTACTGCCAGACAGCTCTGCTGGGCTCCAGGGCAGGAGCACTTGTCAGCGGCATCACCGGCGACACCTATACCACGGATGCGGCGGGAAATATAACCGTCTATCTGGATTCCACCCAGTTCTGGTCGGCCGAAAAGGGCGAGAGCAACACCACGGCGCTTTCCGCTCTGGATCAGCTGGAGTACATTCTGGAGATCAGCGAAATTGACGGCGACAAGTACTATCCGCTGCTGCTGACCGTCAACGGCAAGCTGGGCGTGGACGATGTAATGCGCACCGCAGAGGGCGTTGTCTCTCTGGAGCGCGTGCCGACGGGGGAGGCAAACAAGCCCTTCATTGTGGCGCAAAGCGTTGATTACGGTCTTGCCAACGGTCAGAAGGTGGATGTCCGCAGCTCGACTGGGAAGATCGGCCCTAACAGCAGCTTCAAAACAGCAAGCCTGCACACCACCATGCTCCTCTGGGGCGAGGATATTGCCAACGCGAAGAATTACCGTCTCAGGTTGGCGGACGAATACGGCGTTCTTCCTGCCGCCCAGAGCAGCAGTACCAAGCAGTATCCCTTCTCATCCATCCCTGTAGCGGAAAACGATCTGACCCTCACCGAGGCCACCATGACCACCTCTGGATGGATCGCCGACGGCAAGGATGTGGGTATGAAAACGCAGCTGAGCCTGAACGGCAGCCTGCTGCAGGAGAAAATAATGCCCTTCCGGGTCGTTGATCTGACCCGAGTGCCCAAGGTGACAGAGGATGACCGCGTCACCGGTATTCTGGCGACGATGGGAGCCTCCAGTGGAGTGAATCAAGTCGACTTTGGCGGAGTGGGCAACAGTAACATTCTCCAGGTGCTGACCGGACGGCTGGATGATCTGAGCGGTCCGGTGGACACTTCCGTGTTCAAAATGATCATCACCCCCAGCGAAGATCCCTCCGTGTTCCGTGCCATGATTTGGGCCGGGTACAATACGCTGGAGATGGAGGACATGGACTATTCCGAGGACGGCGTGGCGTTGGGTGCGAATGTGCTGACGCAGAACCTGGAAGTGGGTGTGCCCAGTACCGGGGATCTGAGCCAGATGGCCCAGGGCACCTATGATCCCAAGGGGGACTACAAAACCAACTCCTTGGCCGACAATGTCACCAGCACGGATCTCAACTTGCAGTTGGAGGGCTTTTACGAAGCGGAGATCCGCTATAACACCGAAAAAAAGGAGTGGGAGGTTTTCACCGTAGGCGGCGGCTTTACCGCCGGCGTTGGCGTGGGCTTCTCCTTCAGCGTGAACGCCATGGCTGGCCCCGTGCCGTTGACGGCAACCTTTGAGCTGGGTGGTGCCATTCAGCTGGATTTCCGTACCGCAGTGCGCTACGGCCAGCAGGGACAGGGCACAGAGCTTGCCTGGAGCGATCCCACGGCCACGGCAGTGAATGACTTTTTGACCACGCTGCGTATCAACGCCTATGTCCACGCGTTTGGCGGCATTGGCTTTGACTATTCGATCGTGGCGCTGAAGATCGGCCTATTCGGCAATTTGGATGTGGACAGTCAGAATAAGTTCCTTTCCCGCACCTATCTTGCCGACGAGACAAAGCGCCAGATCAACGGTCAGGCCCTGGGGATCCAAAGCGAAGTGGGAATCAAATTTGTGGCCAGCTTCCTGTTTATCTCCTACGAGGCGGTGATCGCCTCCGGAACCCTTGGAGCCACCAAGACTTTTAATGACTGGAAAACAATCGACAACTACTGGAATAACGCCACCAGTGGGCTGAGCCTTGCCTCGCTGCGGATGGCGGCGGCTCAGAGCGGAATGCAGGTGGCTTCTGGAAGTGCAACGCTCCAAAGCCGGGACTATCTGGAGAAATATGCCCGTACCTGGGGTCAGCCCCAGCAGCGGATGATGCTGTTCTCTCTGAACTCCCCCAGTGGGCTGGAAAACATCCAGACCAATGCCAACCCCACATCCTATCCACAGCTCAGCGATGACGGGAAGGTATTGGCCTACATCAACGACGGCGACAGCAGCAGTATTTACGGCAGCCGGGCGCATTTCTCCACCCTCAATGGCGGTGTCTATTCTACCTCCAGCCAAATTGACGATCCCACAGGGTTCCCCGGCTACGGCGACACGAGCGTTTCTCTGTCCGGCACTGACAGCTTCGCGGCGGCGGCTTGGGTTCGCATGGGCACTGAGCTACCGGGTAAAGATGCCGGTGATCCCGTGACATTGGAAGAGCAAAACCTGCTGATGAACAGCACGGAGATCGTAGCGTCCGTCTATGACGGCACAGCCTGGACCTCCACCCGCCTAACCAACGACGGCACGCCGGATCTGGCCCCAGCCACGGCAGTGGGCGGCAACGGCAAGGCCATCGTGTTCTGGCGCAGCGTCTACACCCCCGATCCCGGTACGCAGGGCAGCAACAGCCTGCTGAACTTCACGACCAGAGATTGTATCATGTACCGTTGCTATGACAGCACTGCCGGCACCTGGAGCGAGGCCAAAATGCTTTATAACGGTGCTACTGGCCGCGTGAAGGCGTTGCAGGCGGCCATGCTGCCCGACGGAACCGCTATGGCGGTTTACTCGCTGGACCGCAGCGAAACCGGAGATACCTCCGACTACGAGATCGCCTACTGTACCGTGGCTGCTGACGGAACTCCCGGTACAGCCATGCTGGCGACCTGTGACAGCAATCTTGACGAAAACCCCCAGGTCGTTGCAGCCAACTTCGGCAGCGGGGATGACCGATTTGTCATCGGTTGGCACAGTGTCCGAGACGGCAGCAGCGATATCCAGCTGTTGGCTGTGGACGGCAGCGGCACCATGTCCAACAGCTTCCCCGGCTCTCTGTCTGCCCTGACCAGCAGCGGCAACGCCGTCGTGGGCGGAGACTTCCACTTCGCTTCCCTCAGCGGGGGTCATCGCAGCCTCAATGATCTTACCATCGTCTGGAATGAGACTGTCAATGACGCCAACGGCGCGGTAGATCACGGCATTTTGAAGGCGGCCAAGCTGCGCTATGCCGCAAATACCTACACTCTCTCCGCACCGTTGGAACTGGCAGAGCTGCCGGATCGCACGCTGGCTGACCACTTTGATGCCTATGTCAGCGGCACCAATCAGGTGCAGGCTGCCATTCAGGCCACCCGGTATGACGATGAAAAACCGGAGGTAATCGGCGGCGTGACCGTTCCGGGTGAGGAAACGATCCTCTATACCGCTACCTCTAATTTTATCACCGATGCGGTGGCAGTGGAACAGATCGGTGTGGATTATGCAACGCTGGCGCTGAACAGCCTGACACCCATTCGCTTTACCATCCGCAACACCGGGCTGAACGATGTGACAAACCTAACGGTCAAGCTTGGCAGCGGGGAAACCGCCACCCTTACGGAAAAACTGCTGCCCAATGAAAGCACCATCCTTACCGTCTGGCACCATGTGAAGGGCCGCGTGACCGACCCGGGCTATACCATCACCGCCGCCGGCGGCATCAACGAAAACGGCACAGTGTATCTGGATTATCCCGACATTGGCATCTCGCAAATGGAAGTGATTGCGGAGAGCGCCGGCAAGCGCACGGTGCGCATGACCCTCTATAATTCCTCTGCCGCCACGCTGGCCGGCGGAAAGAACCGCGAGGTGAAGCTTGCGTTCTATGCGGATGATCTGCATACCAAGCCTGCAGAGGTAGCCTGCACCACAAACGGCGTATCGGGTAGCGGTAATGAAATCACCGTTTCCGGAGACAGCGCCCTCGCCCGCATCGATCAGGGAACCTTTACACTGGACCTGACCTATGATCTGGGCAGGTATATGACATCCATTGGCAAAACCGAGATCCCCAATGTGGGTACCTATCTGTACGCCGAGGCGTGGGCGGAAGGCCAGATCGGTGGAACGGGAGGCAATCAGCGCCTGCCGGAGTATGACGGCAGTGACAGCGAGGCCAGCGTCCACATGACCGGCGCACTGGCCCGCACCGGAGAGCAGCTGACGATGGATGTGACACAGGGGAACGACGGCAACGGTCACAGCACCGCCGCCATTACCCTGCGCAACAACTGCCTGCAGCCTCAGACCAGCGCAGAGCTGGTGGCCACGCTGCTGGATGCTGCCGGGGCCGTTCTGGAAACGAAAAAGACCAGTATTGGCGGAGCCATCTCCGGGGAAACCTTCCGGGCGGAAACCGTCACCTTCTCCCGGCTTGGCACCCGCGTAGTGGTGCGAGCCGCAGTGCCCGGTAATGACCTTCTGACCTTTGAAGGTCTGGCAGTGGGGCTCGGCGATTTTACCGCCAACGGAACGAACTATACCTATACGCTGCAAAATGATAGCGGAGCAACATCTACGCTAGTCACAGCGGTGTCTGGAAACGGCGAGTCCGTGAGCATCAACGGACAGGCTCTGTCCACCGGCGGCAGCGCAACCGTTGCCATCCCCAACAGCGGCACAACCGACATTGTCGTGGGAATCGGTGCTAAAACTTACACGCTGACGATCCAGCGCAATAGCGGCACAGGCGGCAATGAAGGCGGTGGCGGCAGCGGCTACAGCTACTACACCATCAAGGCAACTGCCGGGCCTGGCGGCTCCATTTCTCCCTCCGGCAGCATCAGCGTCCGTGAGGGCAGAGATCAGACCTTCACCATCACCCCGGACAAGGGCTATGCTGTCGCCAACGTCAAGATCGACGGCAAACGCATTGGCGCGGTGAAGTCCTACACCTTTGAGAATGTCCGCAGAACCCATACCATCGAGGTCATCTTCGTCAAGGGCACTGCCAGCGCCAGCACCGGAGACAGCAGCAATCTTCCGCTGTGGAGCGCCCTCCTGCTGGCAAGTACCCTTACGCTGGCCGGCGCCATTCACTATAAGAGAAAACGCGCACGGTAATCGTCTCATCACACCTTTAAGGCCAACAAACAGCTCAGCTTCCGGGTATTTGCCCGGAAGCTGAGCTGTTCCTTTTTCACTACAAGAAGCTAATCAATGACATTTTAAGCTGCGCCGCTATCCCAGCGCGGCAAGGAGACAGCATTATGAAAAGAATCACAAGAATCATTCGTCCGATCATCTGCATGGCCGTCCTTCTCTTTGCCATGACCACGGCAGTCATGGGCTGCTATCAGAAAGAGACGGAGCCTATCGACATTCCCGGCAGAACGCCTTCCGGCACATCTGCGCCTCAGCCATCAGCGACTCCCGCAGGCGAAGTTAATAGGAAGTGTGCAGTATGTCTTGCAAATCGAACCGGAAAATCGTTGGTTTCTAAATGCCAAGCAAAAGCTGCTGGACTATGCTCGTGCATATTTTAGAGAAGAAGGATTAGGGGAGGAATACTATTTGCATCGCTGTCGGTTACGCGAAAAAGATGAATGAGCTGCAGGGCAGTGACCTCGGACTTTTGGATCGCATTCAGATTTACAATGCATCATACTCACATTACAAACCGTGTCATGCAGCAGCAGAAATTTTCTCCAGCAAGCTATAATCATGCTATACTTTTCCGGCAGAGTATGCTATGATTTAGCAGGTATTCGGCCGGTCACGACCGAAATATCTTTTGAAGCGTTGGAAAGATGTCCTTCCCTTACGATATGGAGGGCTCTGAAAATCTTTCACTAAGGTGACATACCCCTTAGGTTCCATTGCCGTAAGGCGTGCGGGTTCGAGTCCCGCCGCCCGCACCAGAAATACCTGAAACGGAGGTATCCCCTCATGAAACGTATCGCATCCATTCAGGATATCTCCTGTCTGGGACGCTGCTCCCTGACCGTGGCGCTGCCGGTGATCTCTGCGCTGGGCGTGGAGTGTGCCATCGTACCCACTGCCGTCCTCAGCGCCCACACTGCCTTCCCCGGCTTCGTCAGCCGCGACCTGTCTGACCAGCTGACGGCTATCGCCGCCCACTGGCGCTCCCAGCACGTCCACTTCGACGCGCTGTACACCGGCTATATCGCCTCCGCCCGGCAGGTGCAGCAGGTGCTGGATTTCTTCGACGCGGTGAAAAGCCCGGATACGCTGCTGATCGTCGATCCCGCCATGGCGGATCACGGGAAGCTGTATGCCGGCTTCGGCGATGATTTCCCGGCGGCTATGGCGCGGGTGGTGGCGCGGGCGGACGTGGCACTGCCCAACATCACCGAGGCGTGCCTTCTGACCGGCACGCCCTACCGGGAGGACGTGGACGAGGGCTTCGCCCGCACTCTTTTGCAGCGGGTGGCAGCACTGGGCGTGAAGCGGGTGGTGCTCACCGGTGTCTCCTTCGCCCCGGACAGACTGGGCGCCATGGGGTACGACAGCCGGACGGGGACGTATTTCACCGCCCAGGGGCGGCGTGTCCCCGCCTCCTTCCACGGCACGGGGGACATATTCGCCGCCACCGTTACCGGCGGGCTTATGCGGGGCATGACGCTGGAGCAGTCGTCCGCGCTGGCGGTGGAGTTCGTGCTGGCGTGCATCGACGCCACGGCGCGCGACCCCCACGCGGGCTGGTACGGCGTGGAATTTGAAAAGGCGCTGCCCCTGCTGTGCCGGCGGGTGCAGGAGCTGGCGAAAAGCGAATAAGCGCTGGGACACAAAACCGTGCGAAACGGGACGTCGAGGACGCCGTCCCCTACCGAATGAAGTGCGGAAGTGTTATCCCACACAGACCGAAACGCCCTGCGGCCATGCCGCAGGGCGTTCGTGCTCTTTTATTCGGGCTTGTCCTCCGCCGGGCTGTCGGCGGGCGGCTCCGGGGTGTCCTCCGGCTTTTTCTCCTCCGGCCTCTCGTCGAAGTCCGGCATGGGCACCGGCTCGGACACGATGTTGATGTGCTTGGCGGGCGCTTCGATGGTCTCCGGCACGCTGGGACGGAAGGCGGGCTGGCTGCTCTTGCTGGCGCCGTAGTTGTCCACCGTCTCCGGGTCGCGGCCCTCGATGATGGCCATCATCTCCTGTCCGGTGATCGTCTCCTTCTTCAGCAGGTACGCGGCGATCTTGTCCAGCAGCTCCCGGTTCTCCCGCAGGATGGCCTTGGCCTCCTCGTGGCACTGGCGCAGGATCTTGATGGTCTCCCGGTCGGCGGCGGCATACGTCTCCTGTGCGCAGGACATGGAGTATCCGCCGTCCAGATACTGGCTCTGCACCGTGCCCAGCGCCATCATGTCGAACTCATCGCACATGCCGAACCGCGCCACCAGATTCCGCGCCATCTCCGTGGCGCGCTCGATGTCGTTGGCGGCGCCGGAGGTCATGGTGTTGCACACCACCTCCTCGCTGGAGCGTCCGGCCAGCAGGGTGCGTATCTCGGCGAGGATATCCTCCTTGGACATGAGGAACTTCTCCTCCTCCGGCAGGTGCAGCGTGTAGCCCAGCGCACCCTGGGTGTGGGGCACGATGGTGATCTTGCTGACGGGCTGTGCGTTCTTCTGCTTGGCGGCCACCAGCGCGTGACCCACCTCGTGGTAGGCGATGATGCGCTTCTCCTCCTCGGTGATGACGGTGCCCTTCTTCTCGCTGCCGGCGATGACCAGCTTCCTCCGTGTCATCATTCAAATGTCGCTATTGGCATGGTGGTATCAAGACACGTGCGACATCAACTCGCTTTTCCCTAACCTCGACCACGTGTTCGCGGCATGGGACCAGGAAATCTTCGGCTTCCAGCCGGCACTCGTCTTCGCCGAGAGATGCGCGCAACCGCTGTTGAGCGAGTTTCTCGAGCTGTCATACGTGTCTTATTATCCCATTATCATGATGGTGAGCTTCTTCTATTTCTTCGCGAGAAACAAGGAGTTTGAGAAGTGCTGCTTCATCATCTTGGCCACGTTTTTCACCTATTTCCTGATATTCGACTTCATACCCGTGGCCGGACCAATGTATTATTATCCCGCCATAGGCATGGAGAACGTGGTGAAGGGCGTGTTCCCTGTATTGGGCGACAAGATGGCCGGACAGTGGCATATAATGAGGCCCCCAGGGTGGACCGACGGCTTGGGCTACCAGTTCATAGCCGACGTGCACGAGAACGAGCGTCCCACGGGAGCCTTCCCCAGCTCGCACATAGGTGTTGCCGTGGTGTGCTTCTTGCTTGCCCTGCGCACGCGCAACAAGGCGCTCGTGCTCACGCTGCTGCCATTATGCGTCGGCATATTTTTCGCCACGGTCTACATTCGCGCCCATTATGCCGTGGACGCCTTCGCCGGACTGATAACAGGAATACTCTTCTACGTGCTTTGGGCAGGCATTGCCAAATGGAAGGCGGTTTAGCCCGCGCGATACTAATAATATATTAACATCAATATATTCACATCAACGAACAACACAATGAAGAAATTATATATAGAAACTTATGGTTGCCAGATGAATGTCGCCGACTCGGAGGTGGTGGCATCGGTAATGAAGATGGCGGGCTATGAGCCTGTCGACAACGAGGCTGAAGCCGACGCGATATTCCTCAACACCTGCTCGATAAGGGAAAACGCCGAGAACAAGATATACCAGCGGCTCGACCAGCTCTTCGCCGACAAGAAGAAAAAGGGTGCGAAGACGGTGCTCGGAGTGCTTGGATGCATGGCTGAGCGCGTGAGAGACGACCTCGTGAAGAACCATCACGCCAACATCGTGTGTGGCCCTGACGCCTACTTGAGCTTGCCGGAGATGATGGCGTCTGCAGAGCAAGGCTTGCCCGCCGTCGACGTGAAGCTATCCACCACGGAGACTTATCGCGACGTGCTGCCAACACGCATTGGCGGAAACCACGTGAGCGGCTTCGTTAGCATAATGCGCGGCTGCAACAACTTCTGCCACTATTGCATCGTGCCTTACACTCGTGGAAGGGAGCGCTCGCGCGACGTGGAGAGCATTCTCGCCGAGGTGCGCGACTTGCACGACCGTGGCTTCAAGGAGGTGACATTGCTTGGGCAGAACGTCAACAGCTACGGACTCTTGCCAAACGGCAAGCGACCGGAGAATGGCATCATCATAGAGGAAGATGGAGGCAAGGAGCTTTACGTGTGCTCTTTCGCCGAACTGCTGCGCAAGGTGGCTGAGGCCGTGCCCGACATGCGTGTGCGCTTCACGACGAGCAACCCGGAGGACATGACTGAGGACATACTCCATGCCATTGCCGACGAGCCAAACCTCTGCAGCCACATACACTTCCCGGCACAGAGCGGCAGCTCAAAGGTGCTGCGCGACATGAACAGGAAATACACGCGTGAGGAATACCTCGCCAAGGTTGACGCCATAAGAAGGATAATACCCGATTGCGGACTTACGACCGACATATTCGTGGGCTATCACGACGAGACGGAGGAAGACTTCCAGCAGACGCTGTCTTTGATGAAGACAGTGAGGTTCGACTCTGCCTTCATGTTCAAGTATTCAGAGCGTCCAGGCACCTATGCCGCCAAGCACTTGCCCGATAACGTGAGCGAGGAGGAGAAGATACGCCGTCTCAACGAGCTGATAAGCCTACAAACGCAAATCTCGGCCGAGCGAAACAAGGAAGACGAGGGCAAGGAGTTTGACATCCTCATAGAGCGATTCTCAAAGCGCAGCCATGACCAGCTCATGGGACGCACGCCGCAAAACAAGGCCGTGGTGATACCAAAGGGAAACCACCATATAGGCGAAACGGTAAGAGTGAGGATCACGGGCAGCTCGTCGGCAACGCTGATGGGCGAGCTTCTGTCTTAAACAAATCCATCAAGGGCATATACATGAAAGAGTTCCTGATAGTGTTGAGGCGGTTCTTGCCGCCATACAAGAAATACCTGTTCTTCTCGGTGTTCTTCAATGTGCTTTCGGCATTGCTCAACATCTTCTCCTTCGCGGCGCTCATACCAATCCTGCAAATCCTTTTCCAGGTTGACGGTGGCTTGCGCGCCAACGAACTCTTGCCGTGGGCGCTCAGTAAGGAGGTGCTGCAGAACAACCTGTCGTATTACGTGCAGGAGCTCATCATAAGCACTTCAGCCACCACGACATTGCTGATAATAGGCATCTTCCTCGCGTTCACCACTTTCCTGAAGACCATGGCCTATTTCCTGTCGTCGGCAACGGTCATGCCGATACGCACGGGCGTGGTGAGAGACATCAGGAACATGCTCTACAACAAGATAACGTCTTTGTCTTTGTCGTTCTTCAGCGAGGAGCGCAAGGGAGACATCATCGCCAGGATGAGCGGCGACGTGCAAGAGGTGGAGAACAGCATCATGTCGTCGCTCGACATGCTTTTCAAGAACCCTATCCTCATAGTGGCCTATCTGGTTACGTTGATAGTCATATCGTGGCAGCTCACTATTTTCACGATTATCTTCGCGCCCATCTTCACATGGTTCATGGGCTTCGTGGGAAGGAAGCTCAAGGCCAAGAGCATTCTCGCACAGAGCCTGTGGAGCGATACCATGAGCCAAGTGGAGGAAACGTTGGGCGGACTCAGGATAATAAAGGCGTTCAACGCCGAGGATAAGATGAACGCAAGGTTCGACAAGGTGAACTCCTCTTACCGCAACCAGTTGTTGAAGGTAACCGTAAGGCAGCAGATGGCCCATCCCATGTCCGAGTTTCTTGGCACGGTGATGATCATCGTGGTGCTGTGGGTAGGAGGCATATTGGTGCTCAACAAGTCGTTGCTCGATGGCCCAACGTTCATCTATTACCTTGTCATGCTTTACAGCATCATCAACCCGCTGAAAGACTTTTCCAGGGCAAGTTACAACATTCCGAAGGGTCTCGCCTCCATGGAGCGCATAGACAAGATATTGAAGGCCGAGATAGATATCAAGGACAACGACAATCCTGTGCATATCAAGTCGTTTGAGCACCAGATAGAGTTCAGGCACGTGTCGTTCGCTTATACCGACACGCATACCGACGAGTTGCAGTATGTGTTGAAAGACATCAACCTTGTCATACCCAAGGGCAAGACCGTCGCGCTGGTGGGGCAGAGCGGTAGCGGAAAGTCGACCTTGCTCGACCTCATACCGCGTTATTACGACGTGCAAGAAGGCGAGGTGCTCATCGATGGGGTCAATGTCAAGGACCTTGGCATACACGACTTGCGCTCGCTCATAGGCAACGTCAACCAAGAGGCCATCCTATTCAACGACACCATAAAGAACAACATAAAATTTGGCAAGGACGACGCTACCGATGAGGAGATAACGCGCGCGGCCAAGATAGCCAATGCCTACGACTTCATAATGGAGACGGAAAACGGTTTCGACACCAACATAGGTGACCGTGGCGGCCGTCTCTCTGGTGGACAAAGGCAGCGCATCAGCATTGCGCGTGCCATCTTGAAGAATCCACCAATCCTTATCCTCGACGAGGCGACATCCGCCCTTGACACCGAGAGCGAGCGACTGGTGCAAGACGCGCTCTACCGCTTGATGAAGACGCGTACCACCGTTGCCGTGGCGCATAGGCTGTCAACAATCAAGAACAGCGACGAGATATGCGTCATACACGAGGGCAGGATAGTGGAGAGAGGAACGCACGATGAGCTTATGGCCAAAGACGGCTACTACCACAAGCTGCACGACATGCAGCAATGATATAAATCGGGTGATTATTCCCTGAAAACGAATCAAGGGAATAATCACCCGAAAAAGCAAATGTCCTTTTGTTGTTTGCCAATCTTGCGTGTATCGCAAGATTAGAGCTTCTTGAACTCCTCCAATATCTTGTCGGCAGTGTCTTTCATCTCTTCCTCGCTCAGCTTCACGTGCTTGTGGAAGTCAACGTCTGCCTCAGAGTCGATGGGGATGAGGTGAATGTGGGCGTGGTTCACCTCAAGGCCAAGCACCACCTGCGCCACCTTCTTGCATGGGAACGCCTTGCGGATGGAGATGGCCACCTTTTTGGCGAACACCTCGAAGGCCGCGATGTCGTTGTCGTCCATGTCGAAAATGTAGTCAACCTCCTTGCGAGGCACCACCAGGGTGTGGGCTTTCTTCACGGGGTTGATGTCGAGGAAAGCGTAGAACTTGTCGTCCTCGGCGCATTTGTAACTGGGTATCTCTCCTGCGGCTATCTTACTGAAAATCGTAGACATATATTCCCTCCATTTTTTTTATTTGTTGTTTTTTCCAGTCTTATTCAGCGATGCTTATTTATTGGCGACGCTGATTATTCGGCGATGCTTATCTCGTCGATGCGCACTTTTATGGTGCCGCGCGGAATCTTAATCTCAACCACTTCGCCAACCTTCTTGTTGAGCAGGCCTTGCGCGATAGGTGTCTTGATGGAAATCTTGCCTTGCTTGAGGTTTGCCTCGCTCTCCGACACGATGGTGTAGGTCATCGACTTGTTGTTTTGCAGGTTGGTAATCTTCACCTTCGACAATATCTGCACCTCGTCGGTCTTCAGGCGACTTGTGTCCACGATCTTAGCGTGGGCAATGGTGAGCTTCATCTCGTTGATCTTTGCCTCGAGATGGGCCTGGGCCTCTTTTGCCGCGTCATATTCTGAGTTCTCGCTTAAATCTCCCTTGTCGGCTGCCTCGGCAATGGCCGCAGAAGCCTTAGGGCGCTCCACAGACTCAAGTCTGCGTACTTCTGCTACGAGCTTGTCGTAGCCTTCCTGTGACATGTATGCCATGATAAAAACAGTATTAAATAATTAGTTAAAATGGTTATTATCACTTATGGAAACAGACATACGAAAAAGAATTCCGACATTCTTTTTGGAATGTCGGAATTCCTTCTCTTACATGTGTCTTGTTGTCCTATCTTTTGCAAAGTTAGCCTTTTATGTTGATATTGGCAAACTTTTGCGTGTCAATTTGCTTTTTATTTTTCAGAAAGGAGCCCTTTTAGTGAATGTCATGTTCTTTCCTGTCGTCGGGTGTCTAAAGCTGATTGCCTCGGCATGCAGGTATAGTCGGTCGCTTTGGGTACCGTAGAGCGTGTCGCCCTTTATGGGGTCGTCCAGCCCGAGCTTGTGGGCGCAATGCAGGCGTA
>OIXU01000270.1_pt1 | contig 18152 bp, 33 predicted proteins | sample 1587921 | NCBI WGS metagenome assembly OIXU01 (sample SAMN03283238) | human gut metagenome | biome: human-associated habitat; material: feces | host: Homo sapiens | place: Peru | collected 2012
GCTGGTTGAATTTCCTGTTAAAAAACCGCCTGTTGAGAATGACGGAACAGAAGGTTTTGCGCCCATGATTGTGGCAATCTGAGCCGCTCCCAACATTCCCGCCGCCACCGCGTTCAGGATGTTTAACGGAGGCGTTCCGCTTGCAAGGGCGTTCGCAACTGCCTGGGCCGCCGACACATTCGCCATCGCCAAATCCATAGTCCACTGCGCAAGCTTTATCTTGTATTCCCTTTTGGCGGCCTTTTTATCCAGCTCGTCTTTTTTCTGGCAGTACTCATCGTATGAGATAAGCCCCTCGTCGTACTGCATTTTAAGGGAATCCGCTTCCGCTTCTGATTCTTTCTGAACGTCAGAAAGCCGACTTTCCATTGCGCTGTTGAAATATGTGGAGATGTTGTTCAGTCCGCTTGAAAGAGTTCCCAGCACATTGGAAATGTTTCCGGCAATCTGCTGGAACTGCCCGCCTGCGATTGACTCCTGGAGTTTTTCAATGGCTCTGTCTACCTGCGAAATGTCAACGTCAATGCTGATTGCTCCGCTTGAAATCTGTTCTTTAAGAATCTCAAGGCTTGCAAGCTCGTCGCGCATTTTTTCAAGCTCTGTCTTTGATTCTGCCGCCCATTTTAAGACAAGCTCCTTTGTTGCCGCCGGGTCTTTTTTCAGCCCGACTATTAAAGCCAGCTTCTCCTTTTCTTCCTCCAGCCTTTTCAGCCGTTCCTTTGCCGCAACATTGCTTGTGGTAACAAGGCTTGTGTCTTTTGTAACAAGGTCAATGTAGCTCTGCTCAACGGCGTTCACAATTTCCTGCTGTGTCGCAGCCTCGTCAACGTCCTTTCCCATTGAACGCATTGCCTTGGCTTTTGCATTGATTGCGCTGATGTTCCTGTTCAGCTCGTTGGTGTTGGCCTTGATTAGCTCGGAGGCCTTGCTGTCGGTTTGGTTTGCGGAGTTTCTTTCCACATTCTGCATTGCCTCCATCTGCTTCTGCTTCTCTTCAATCTGCCTTGCGATGCTGTCGGCCTCGTCCTGGAGTTTTTCCATCTGCTCCTTTATTCCTGAGGATGTGGAGACGGTGGCCGTTACGTTGTATTCTGTCGCGGCAAGATCGAACCCCGCGCGCTCCGCCTTGAATTTCAGCTCCTCAATAAGGCTTTCATACTGCTTTATATCTTTCCCGGATTCTTTTATGGTTTTCTTCGCCTTCCTGTACTCGTCCGTTGAAAGTCCGGGTGTCGCAAGCGTTGTTTTTGCTTCCTCGGCGCTTCTTTTTCGGAATTCAATTATCCTGGAGTATTCGTCCATCTGCTTCTTGTATTCCGCCTGAAGCTCCTCTGTGTTTTCCTTTACGCGCTCAAGAACGGCCTTGTTTTCCTTTTCCTGCGCGGCCGCCCTTGTGTTTACTCCGTTTTTCTGCTCTTTTTCAAGCGCCTTGTTATAGTCCTCCTGAATTTTAAGAAGCTCGACCGCAACAGAATTCTGCCTGTCCTTCAGTTCTGTAAGTTCCCTTGCGGCGATGTCGCTCTGTTTCATTGTTGATTCGGACTGCTTGTTCGCGAAGCCCAGAAGCTCGTTCACCTTGCCGATCGCATTTCCCACTTTTGTTATAAGGTTTGTGAAAAGCACGTTCACCGGGCGGATTATGGCGGTGAATCCCATTCCCAGCTGTTCTTTTAAGTCGCCGATTGCGTTTGAAAGTTGTATTCCGCTACCTGTTGCCTTTGCGGTTTGTGCCGCCATTCCTTCGTACTGTTTTGCAATAACTTTTACAGCCTCGCCATTTTGAAGCTGCTCTTTTGTAAGGTTTTTAATCTGCGGAATAGATTCGCCAAGTTCGCCGGAAAGTCCTGAAAATGTTTTGTTCAGATTTTTTACCGCACTTTCCATAGACATCGCACCGCTTGCGGAAACATCAAGGGCGGCGCTCATTATGTCTTGAATTTCTGTCTGTGTTCTTCCAGCGGCGGCAAGTTGTGCCATGAGCGGCAAAAGCTGCTCGTCTCCAACTGTTCCTATTTTTTGAAGTTCAGAAGCAAAGTTTTTTAATTGCTTTACATTTTGTGCATTTAAAAAAGGATTGTTCTTTGAGGCGGTTTCAAGTTGCTTTTCAGCCTTTATTTGAACAAGGGCGGTTGCGTTTAAATCCTTGATTGAGGCGACGGCTTTTTTTATGCCTGTGGTGACTGCATTAAACGATTGTATTAAAGGGTTTATTTTTCCTGCTATTTTTATTATAGAATTTTTTTCTATTTTTTTAGCAAAAGAGTTTAATTTCCCTGTAGCTTTGTCAATTCCACTTTCAAAATCTTTTGAATCCGCTTTTATTTTTATATTTACATTCTTGTCTTTTGCCATTTTGATTTTCCTTGCATTGTTAGAAAATTGATATTAATATAGTCATTAGAGGGTATATTTATGGGTCTTATAATATTTCTTATAATATTTTTTATATATGTAGAAAAAACTGCATGGCGTGATAAAGACAATCCACCAATGACCCCTCATGAAACAGATGTTGCAAATGGTGGTGGTGCTTCTTTTGAAGATGATGATTAATTTTCCTTGCGACCACTCGATAGCTGTTCAAACTTTTCAAGCTCTTTCTGCTCCTCTTCTGTAAGAGGCTCTTCAATTTTCCACATTTCTTTTAATTTAAGCATTTGCGTCTTGTATTCGTTGCCGTCATTTTTTCGCGGTTTGTAGCTTCTGAATCCCATTATGTCGTTCAGTTTTGTTTCTTTTAATCCGTTTAATAGCGAGCTGAACTTATACCAGTGCAAGGAAAGTTTTTCTTCCATAAGGTCGATATTGTAATAATGAAAAAACGCGCTATATATAAAATCAGCGTCTTTTTCATAATCAAGGATTATTCCGTCTGGTTCTTCGCCTGTATCTTTTGGAAGTTCTGGCTTTGGAAATGCGAACTCGAAAAGTTTGTTTATTCCCTGCTGCCGGTCCGCAGGTATGTCTTCAAGATAAAAAAAATCAAAATCCTTTAGCTGATGATTTTCTTTTGTCATTCTTGAGAATATTATGTAATACTGAAAATCTGTTTGAATCGGGTAAATCTTGCCATGAACCTCTATGGAACATGGCAAGCCCTTTTTTGAAAGGTCAATCATCATGCGGCCGGCATTGCTCCGGCTGTAAATGTGACTGCTCCGTCCTCGCCAAATTCAACATATCCTTTGACTGATGTTCCGTTTTCGTACACTGTTGCAGAAATTGTGGAACTTGAAATGTTGAATTCATTTACCGCGACAGTCGCCTCTGTTTTGTCGGCGTAATAATAAGTCTTTTTTGCGCCGCCGGCTTCTGTATCCTCAATTTCCACCGAATCAAAGATTGAAACAATCAGAAGCTCCCGTTTTGCTTCTTCTCCAACTGCGCGCTCTTTGTAGAGTTTGTACAGAAGCTCAAAGTCCTTTTCGCCTTTGTAGGTTGTTACGGTAAGGTCTTCGCTGGGCTTGTAGTCCATAAGTTCGGTTGTAGGATGTTCATCCGCGATGTAGTCGCGTTCTTCCGTCTCCGGATTCATGCTCCTTGTGAACTCTGTGGCCTTTTTAATTCTTACCCAGTCAGGCGCATCGCTTGTGCCGCCGTTTAAAAAAACACCAATCTTGTGCTTTTTGATGAGTTCCGGTTTCATTTTGAAATCTCCTTTTTTAATAGTCTTTTGTTTCTGTTATAGTCAGTTCTATTTCTAGCCCTGTCGCCTGTTTTTCCACAGTTCCGCAGTCGTAGAAATATGTTATTTCTCCAGGTTCTATATCTGTTACATTTGTACCAAGTGAATAATCTCCAAGAATCTCCCGTTGGAATTTTTCCGCCGTTTCTTCCATTCTTTTTACAAGGGCAGGGTGCTTTTCGCCCCGGAATAAAAAAGAAACTGTAATTTTTGTCTCGCAGTCAAAACCGCGTCCAATATCTGTGTCTGTTATTTTTGTTGATTCCGGTATAACCAGGCATAAATTTTTTAATTCATACCTTGAAATGTCAAGGCTGCCGACAAGAACGTTATGCTCCGTATATCCGTCAAAGTTTTTTATGATGAACTTTTTTAGGTTGTCTGCGCATTCCATTTTTACCTCCAGTATTTGGCAAGGACTTTATTAACCATTTTGTCAAGTTCTGGCTTAAAATTGTTTGAATCCATAAAATTTTCTGTGGATTCAATGAATCCTTTCGGCATTATGTTCCACTCCTTAGCCCTTGCCGTAGGACCGGAATAGCCATAGTTTTGAACGTACGCCTTTGGAAATACTTTAGAACCGGCAGTTCCTTTTGGATAAATATTTGCCTCGCTTCCGTCTTTTTTTACACGAAATGAATAGGCTTTCTGAAGTTCTCCGGTGGAGCGGCTTCTGTTTTTTATCGTTTTTCGGATGTTCATCCGAACCGTCTTTACGCCTTGCCTGGCAATTATTCCCAGTGCCTGCTTCTGGATGCTTGTAAAACTTTTTGAAGTTTCTGCAAGCGCCCTTTGGACTTCTTCAATCTCTGCGTCTACTACAATCCACTGTGATTTTGCCATGGTTTCTCCTAGAAATTTCCGCCTTTTCCTTTTTTGAAGGGTTCTATTTCTTTTAGAAATCTGTCGGCCGTGAAATTGTTGAATTGTCTGCTTCCGGTTTCAGCAAAAGATGTTGAGGATACTGCAAGATTTCCGCCTGCGCTTTCCCACATAAGGCTTGCGAGCTGTAGTGCCACCGTGCGGATTTTTGCCGGAATTTCTTCTGGTAAATAACCCGCCGTGTATACAATCTCATAAAGACAGTCTTCATAAAAAACACCCTTGCCGAAATTGCTTTCAAGATAATTTTTACTTCGGATTCTGAACTTTGAAACATCAAAATCCATATCATTTATCTTGACGCTTTTAAGCTCTACAAGCGGAAACGCTTCCAGCTCAAAAAGTGAACCGTCATCGCCGTAGCTGATTGTCGTGTATTCTTTTTGCTCCGGATTATATCCTAGAAATTCTGCGACCATTTCTTGCGCCGCCTTTGCGTACTGTTCCGGCAGCTTGCTGTCTTCTGGATATTTTCCAATAAAATCTTCAACGTCTTCTGCTGTTATATACATTTAGTCCGCCTTTTGCGCATAGCCGTTTTTTATAAAGGCATCCGCAAGCGATTTTTCAACTTCCACTGTTTCGCCCGGGTCAAATGCTCCGTAACTTCCGCGCAGGATTGAATTGATTTTTATTTTCACAAGTTTTTTTTCACCGGCTGCCGGTGTTTCTGTAACGGCTGTGTTTTTCTGTGCCATAAGTTTCTCCTGTAATCATAAAGCCCCCTTTCTGTGTGTCGCAGAAAAAGGGCTTTGTTCAAGCGGTTAATTTACGCCTTGATTTTAAGTCGTGCAAATGCGGCCGGAAGTGTCGGCTGTCCGTCTGCGAGTGTATGTCCAAGGAATCCAATCTGATTAGTTCCTGCATACTTTTCATTAAGAACCGTAACATCAAGTCCTTTCCAGTATGCAAACCAGTAGTGGCTGAAATCTCCAAGAACAGCGACGTAACTGCCGGCAGTTTTTGCGGTAGGCGCATATTCACTTTCGATTACCGGAAGCCCAAGGATTGTCGCAGGCTCGCCCAAGGCGATAGCCGGCTGCCACAAGTAGCGTCCGTCAGTCGCCTTCAGCTTCATGACATCCTTTAATACTTCCGTGCTCATAACCCATACAGCCTTGTTTCTGTATTCCGGGCGGAGGCTCATCTTCATGTTGATAAGGTCATCGGCGGAAATTGCCGAGGCTCCGGTTTCAACATCACGGCTGGCCGGAATTCCGTCTGCGCTGGCAGTGAAAACTCCGAGCGGCTGATTTGATCCAGAACCGTTAATGATTCCGTTTTCAAAAGCGCTTGTAAGTTTTTCAACGATTTTATCTTTTGCAAGAGTGTCAATCGGGAATGCGCTTGCCGCAAGAATTTTCTTTGTTATAAGAATCTGCTTTACAAGGTCAATTGGTGAAAGTGAACGTTTGCCGAACTCCCACGCCTTGTCATAGCCGATTTCTGTGGCCGGGATTTCGTTCGTCCATTCTGCGGCTGTCGCGTCGGTTTTTTCATACGGAACGCCCAGAGAACCTGCGCCGCTGACAGGAAGTTTCCGCACGCGGCTGTAAAGAATGGCTTCTTTTTCCACTTCTTTAAGGATTTCGTGCAAGAATTCTTCCGGGGCAAGGGCAGCCGCTCCGCCTGGAGCTTCTTTTGTTCCGACTGAAAGGAACACATCGCCCGAACGTTTTTCCATTTTGAAGAAAGCTTTCTTTTCTTCCGTGCCGCCTGTTTTTTTAGGATTGTCAGCGGCGGGCGCAGGCGGTTCATTTGTAAAGCCGTCAAGAGTGGACTTTCTTTCTTCCGCCTCGATTTTTGCCACAACCGATCTAAGCTCCGCTTCTTTTTCAGAATAAGATTTTTTTTCTTCGTCTGAAAATGCCCTGTCTTTTGCGCTTTCGTTCATTGCGCGCATTTCGTTGATAAGAGTTGCTTTTCTTTCAAGAAGTTTCTGCAATTCGTTCATATTTTTTCTCCTTTTTTTTAATAAGACAAAATATTAAGTTCCCTTTGTCTTATCTCATAGTCAATTTGCGCTTTTTTCAGCTCTTTTTCCTTTTCTTTTTCCCTTGCGCTCTCCAGCTCCCGCTTTGCGCTCTCCAGCGCGGAAACGGCACGGGCTTTTATTGATGTATCTTCGTATGCAGGAAAAGTTACTGCGCTTACTTCAAATATTTTTTCAATGTCTGTGATTGTCCTTTTTGGATATTCTGAATCAAGGTTTTTCCAGTCCTCGCCACGCACTGTGAACATAAAGCTCATTCCGCTTACATCTCCGCGCTGTATTGCAGAGTAAAGGTTCTTTGCGTCCGTATTGTTTTCTGTGTCAAGGTTTACGCGGATGTGCATTCCGTCCTCCTTGACTTCCATTTGCATTGTGGAATTTGCGTTGTTATTTCTTGACCGCGCAAGGGGAGTCATTTCAGTGTTGTGGTTCACAAGAAAACGCACGTCCTTCATATCAGTTTTTGAAAGCGCATCGCGTGAAATGTATTCCTCAAAAAATCCCATGTCGCATTTTTTATCAAAAACGATTGGAACGCCTTCAATAAAAGTGCCGTTCTGTTCATCTTTGGCGGCACGAATCTCAAAATCAAAACTTCTTAATTCGTCCTTTTCTGTCTTAAAATTTGGTTTCATTCTGCAAAATCTCCATTTTGTAAATTTACAGGTATAGTCAAAATGGAATTTTTAAGCGTGGAGTAAAATGAAGTACATGGAGTAAATAAAAAAAACTTGCCGTCGTTGGCCGTCGTTGGCCGTCGTTGGCCGTCGTTGGCCGTCGTTGGCGAAAAAAAAGAGCCTGCCCGATTGAGCAAGCCGTATCTCATACGGATATAGTCAAAAAAAATATTTTTTTTGTTAAAAACTATTAACAGAATACAATAAATGTTATATCTTATATTCAGGCGGTTCGTTGAGCCGCGTAGAGAAAATCTTTGTTAAAGGGAGTAAGATGTGAAGAAATGGGTAAAAAAATACCTGCAAAAAGTATCATTACTACTAATTGCAGGTTTAATCCAAATCCTTGTAGCGGTCATCATTAATTTGATAACTCGCTAACGGGGAACAAGGGCGGCGGTTTTAGGACTTCCGCCTTTGTGTACTCACATTTTACTTCCTAGGGGGCTTATATGTCAACAGAAAACGGAAAAGAGCCGTTCTGGGCTAAAATTATTCTTGCGGTTGTTCAGGGTATTGTAAATGCCGTTGTGCTTTTTGTATGCCTTAAAATATTCGGGGTAATCTAATGGGCGAGGAAACAGCAGAAAAGCCTAAGTATGTCGGCTACGGCTATCACGGCGGCGGAAGAAAAAAAGGCAGCGGAACAGGCAGAAAATACAAGACTTTCAGCTTTTCATGCTCTCCAGAAGAGTACGAGCAGATAAAGCAAAAGATTGAGGCAAGTGGCTTGAAGCCGTCGCATTTCTTTGTTAAAAAGTGCCTTGAATAGTTTTTATGGCGTAACTGTTTTTTTGCAGTTACGCTTTTTTTTTATTTTGAAAGTTTGCTTAATCATTTTTTATCCTCTTCATCGTTATCGTCTTTGTCCGCGCCGTCCATTGCCTTGTAGTTTTCAAGCATAATGTGCTGGTCCGCATAATCTTCTTTTACTTTCGGCAGGTTTTCCATTTCAAGAACCTGGTTTAGCGTATAGATTCCGCTTTGCAGGCCTTTCACGTAGTTGTTCATTCTTGTGTTGTAGTCGGCGCGCAGCATTGTGTCCGTGTCAAATTCCACATAGCAGAAGTCTTGCATTTCCACCGGAAGAAGCCGGTTTAGATATTCCTGAATCTTTACAAGCCACGGTGTAAGAGTATGCTGTAAAAAATATGTGTTCGCCTGTTCCTGGTTCGTGAATTTTGAGTTTTCGCTTCCAAGCATAAAAAGCGGGACACGGAAGATTTTTGCAATTTCCTTTTCACTGAACGACCTGTTTTCAACAAGCTGGCTGTCTGAATTTCCGTTTATGTTGATTGGACTTGCGGTCAATCCTTTTGAAAGGATTAGCGGTTTGTTCGCGTTTTCTTTTCCGCCGTAGCATGATAAAAGTTGCTCTGTGAGTTTCTGGGAATCGTCCTTTGACCAGTTCTTTTGTTCCACCGGAACATTTACAAGCAGTTTTGAATGTATGCCGCCGTCAAAATACTTTTGAGTGTATTCTTCAAGTTCAAGCCCTGTTTTTGCTGAATGTGTTGAATATTCCATTGGCGACAAGCCCCGCAATTGATTGTATCTTATCGCAGGAATATGAAGCATTGCCGTTGTGTTGTATTTCTTAGGTACTCCGTCGACATAGTATTTGTAATAAACATCCTTGTTTTCATCCAGGCAGATTTCCACTTTATCCGGGTCGCAAGGGTAGAGCGCCCTGACTGAATAATCCGGATTGCGTTCAATAAAAATAAATGCGTTGCCTTTCAGCAGAAGGTGAAGCATTATCTGCTGTTTGAAACTGTAGGCTGAATCATAATAATTTGTGTTCTGTTTCAGGACTTTTGCAAGCGGCAGCTCTGTTACTTTTTCCCTTCCGTTCTTGCCTTTTTTGTACACATTAAGCGAAAGGCTTGCCACCGCGTCTGCGATTATGTTTACACAGGCATTGACCGTTGCATTTGCAAGAAGTTCAGCCGTTGACATTCTGGGTGAGTAATAAAAAATATTTCCAGATGTGTACTTTGACATTGGAAAACGTGTTGTGTCGTTCTTTACCTTTCTTATTTCAATTCCGAATATTTTCATCTAGCATTTGCTCCTGTAAATCTCTGTTTGTTTCTACGTCAACGGCGAATTCTGTTATTTTCAGCCAGTACCACAAAGGCATTCTCACAAAGCCGTTGTTTTCAAGTGTTACAACCGGTTTTCCATTGTCATCATAAGGATTTGGAAATTCTGCCTTTATCTGAATCGGTCTTGCTTCTGTCATTTTTAAGGTTCTGCAAGATGTCAAGGCTGTTATTGAAATTGTCTGAATCACTGCCAGAATGAAGCTTATCTTTTTTATTTTTCGCATTGTTCAAAATCTCCTGCTGCCGGAATTGAATACGGTTGTATTGGTTCAAAAAATCTGTCTCTTGTTTTTTCAGTTTTCCTTTATAGATTTTTCCCTGCAAGAAAATTGTAAGAATCGCAAATATAAGCGACGCCAAAAGAATCACGATTATGATAAGAAAAAACTTTGTCATTTTTTATTCTCCAAATCTGATTGATTTTACTTTGTCTAAAATCATATTGAAATAAACAGGGCAAAAGCACGCGGCGATTGCAAAACCGCTTAAAATGATGTCGTTTGTTTCTCCGCCGGATGTCATGAACTTTTTTGCGCACCATATCGCGACCCACAGGGCGGCTACAATCTGTGCCACAAGGCTTGTTGTCTTTGCCTTGTAGGTTTTCTTTTTAGGCGGTTCCCCGGAAATTCCGAACTGTTCAGCGGGCTCATTTTTTTCAGTTTCGCTTTCTTCTTTCTGCGCTTCTTTTCCTGTTCCGTGCATTATTCCTGCGTAAAATGCGGAGTGCATATCCTTTACAGAATAAACAGAATGATCATTGTTTCCTTTGTTCGGAAAGCTTTGTTTCATCCATTCGTCAAATTTCATATTTTAATCCCCCATTTTATAATACGAGCTTCCGCAGGTTTTCCTTTTGTTACATTTATGGAATTTACAAGGGAGTTGAACACAATTTTTCCGTCTTCAACCACCACCCAATGCCCGGAGTTGCCGTCTGCAATGTATCTTACTGGCGCAGCCTGTTTTATTTCCTTTATGTCTGTAACGGTTTTTTTTACAACTGTTGTTTTTCTTCCTGTGATGTGCTGTAAAAAACGTTCTGCGTCCGTTACTGTGCAATCCTTTGCGATAATTCCGGCTTTTATTGCGTTGTTCACAATGCGGATGTATTCAATCTCATTGTCAGGGTCAATTCCTGCGCAATAAATGTAGCACATTGCAAGACAGGCGTTTTTTCCTATTTCTTTTATGTTGTCTGCTATCTCAAGCGCGGTAGTTTGTGGGAATTTCATTGGCGGCTCTCCTTTTCTATAAGTCTGTCAAGTTTTGCTTCTATTCTTTGGCAGGTCGATGTAAGGTTTGAAACGTTGTTCTTCAGCCCCGCAAGTGTGCTTTCGTGCAGGTTTATCTTTGAATAGAGCTCTGTGAATTTTTCTCTTGAGTGTGAACGTTCTTCCTTGTCCCTTGTTTCGTTCTGGTCAAGCCTGTTGCTTAATCTTCCGAAATTAACGGAAAGTTTTGCCACAAGCGTTATCATTGAAAAAACAAAGCCTGCTACTGTTATACTAAATGTGATTATGGCTGTCGCATTCATTTTTTTTATTCCTTTTCTTTATAGTCAAAAAGCGTAATTTCGCAATGCGGATTATTTTTTTCATAGCGGTTTATGATGCAGATTTTGCGGACAATCTGCCAGTTGTCGTCTGCTATAACAAGGCCGTCCTGAAGCAAGTCCAGAATGCTTGTCGCCTCGTTGTCGCTGTCGCGTCTTGTCCTGTCTCCGTGGTAGAAAACCATTTTTATACAAAGTGGCGTGTCTATTGGTTTTGCGGGGCGTTTTTGGTGCAGAAGGCTAAAAAGACTGTCGGCGTGCCAGGCTTCAAATCTCCTGGACGGAATGGTTTTTCCGTCCAGGAGCGTGCGCCTTGAGTTCTTTTTTGCCGGGGTTTCGCCCTTGAAGATAAAGAAGTATTTTCGTTTTATGTCCATAAAAATATAGTCAGAACATAAAAAGCCCCGGAATTACGGGGCAAAAAAAACTATTTGTTTTTCAATAAAAGCACAAGATTAAGAATTGAAGTCAAACACATACAGAACAAAGTTATTGACCTTAAAATAATTATATTTTTGCTTTTAGATTTTATTCCGTCTATGAACTGCGGAATAAATGCGCTCAACATTCCTAAACTTGCAATAAAAATTGTAATTCTCATTTTGACAACCTCCATAAAATGTTTTATATTAAAGCAAGGCACTCTCTCCGAGAGCCCTGCAGAATTGGCTTATTTAAGCACAAGACTTAAAATGGTTGCAATAGCGGAAATGACGCTTGCTATTGCAACTATCCAATCTGTAATCGTAGACGGCTAAAGTGAATAAACTATTTTTTTAACAAGGCTTCGATTACAAAACGGCTGAATGATTTTCCGCTTGCTTCCGCCATTTTTTCAAGTTCCGCAATTTCTTCCGGGTAACCGGTAACTGATTTGCTTTTAAACAAGGTTTTTCTTCCGTTGGCAGGATTTTTATTTTTTGCTCCCTTTGGTCTTCCTGAACCTTCCCGTTTTCCGCCCCAGTTTTTTGATTCTTCCATTTTACACTCCAAACACTTTCATCATTACAACAACTGTAAGTCCGACTATTATGCCGTCAAAAAGAAGTTTTAAGAGTTCAAAAAGGACTGCCTTTAATTTAGTTGACATTTTCGCCCCCTAAGGGTAAAGTTTGAAGTATAAGGACAAGCCTTAGCGGTGTATAAGACTTGCCTTGCCCCTGCTAGATGTGTCTAGTGATTAAGCTCACCAGCACGCCTATTAGGATGTCGTAACAAATCCGTCGCAGCAGTTCGAGTGCTCGGCGGATTTTCTTTTTGTCAAGTGTTTTTATATCAAAAAACGGTTCTTAGAAAATTGCGTCCTCAATCTTGAAATTTCCCTGCGCCTCTTCATCGGCAAGCGCGACTTCAAGGCGGTTGTTCGCCATTATTGAAGTTATTACGCCGTCAATTCGCTTTGTGCTTTTGTTCACATCGGGTTTAATCGGCTTTATATTTCCGTTTGCGTCCGGCTTTACTGTTGCGCAGCTCACCATCCAGTCCATAACCGGATTGTTGTCAATCAATTTTCCGTCCGCAATAAGCTGCTCCCATGCTTTGGAAGGCTCGCTCATTCCTGTTATGCTCTGCGAAAACTCAACGCAGGTAAAGACATCGCTTAAATCCTGTATAAGGTGCGCCGCAAGGTTTCGGTCATAAGCGATTTCCTGAACATCGTAAATCTTTGCATCTTCAATTATTTTCTGGAACATAAAAGAGTAGTCTACTGTTTCGCCTGGAGTTGCAAAGACATAGCCTTCTTTTATCCAGCGGCGGAAAAGGTAGGAATCTCCGCGCATTTTGTTTTCTATCTGTTCTTCCGGAATAAAAAAATAGTGCTTTGCGTACCGTCTGCCGTTCTCCAGCGCAAAATACCAGGTAAAGGCGGTTATATCAAGCCGTTTTGAAAGGTCGATTCCGCCCCAGCACCTCAATCCTGCAAGATTTTTTTCAGAAAAACGCTTGTGGCATTTTATCCACTGGCTTTGCTTTATCCATACGTCAGCGACATTCAGCCATTCGTTAAGGTTCTTTGTGCGGAAACTTGCCTCGTCCGTGGACTTTTGGAGCGCATTTTTATACTTCATTCGCAAGTCGTCAATTTCTACGCTTACGCCTAGATTCGGATTTGCCTTATACCAGTTTTTCTCATTCTTCCAGTCGTCTTTTTTATCCAGCTCAAAAATCATGCAGAAGTACTGCTCGTTTTCGTATCCTCTGGCACGCTCAAGGATTTTAGAGCAGCGCTCGTATTCCTCAAAACATGGAACATTGCGGTCATTTCCTGCCGTTGTGATGATAAAAAGAAGCGGCTGCGTTCTTGCGGACATACCTGTTTCAATTACGTTCAGAAGCTCATCGGTTTTATGCGCGTGGTATTCGTCTATGATTGCGCAGGAAGGGTTCAATCCGTCCAAAGTGTGGGCATCGGAAGAAAGAGCCTGCATTGAGCCGTCTCCGCATTTCAGGGAATGCGCATAGCTTTGAATATATTTTCTTAGCGTCTTTGAGTATCGTACTGTGTTCTTGCAGTCCGCAAAACATCTTACGGCCTGGTCCCTTTTTGTGGCCGCGCTGTAAACTTCGCTTCCAGGTTCAGTTATAAGGTCGTAAAGCGCGACCCCGGAAGAAAGAAAGGTTTTGCCGTTCTTTCGTGCAATCTGAATATAAGCGCGCCTGAACCGCCTTAATCCGTTGTCAATTCTTCGCCAGCCGTAGATTGAAGCGATTATGAATTGCTGCCACGGTTCTGGAACAAGGTTTGTGCCGGCAAGTTTTCCTTTTGTATGTGTAAGCTGAGTAAAAAAAAGAATTGCGTTCTGCGCTTTTTTGTGATCAAAATAAAACGGAAATGTTCCGGCTTCCGCTTGCCTCACATCGTCAATATGCCTTTGAATTGCGAGCTTTACTTTTTTGCATGCAGGAATCTTATTTGTTGAGATGTCAGAAATGTACTGCTGGTAAGTGAATTCGAACATTCAGCACTTAACCGTTTCCTCTTAGGGATTTTATAAAATTGTCGCCTTCATCTTCTTTCTTTGGCTGTAACTTTATTTTCGCCCTGCCGGCTGGTGTTACTCCGTATTTCTCCATTGTCCGCTTGTAAATATCCATTGATTCGTTATATTTTGCAATCAGGTCAACATCTTTGAATTTGTTGAGTTTTGACCAATATTCCGCAATGCTGGAATTACTCTTCATTACAGTATTAAGACAATCTTGCGCCGCTCCGTACTGTATAAAAGCGTCTGTTATTGTCGGGATGTCAACGATTGTTATCAGTCCGTTTTCCTGTAAAGTCGGAACGATTTCAAGCCACTTTTTTTTTGCGGCATTGTTCAGTTCTTCTGGAATTGAAATTTCTTTTAATGCGTCAAGACTAACGCCTCTGTTTTCATGCCTGTCTTTTCTGTAAGTTCCGTCTTTGATATGTTCTTCTGTTGATTTTATAGGTCTGCCCATATAAATATAGTCATTTGAAGTTATATGCACCAAAAAAAACAACCACCGCCCCATTTTTTTTGACAATGCGCATGAAAAAGGGCGGGTGTTGGTGAAAGGCGTTTCCGTTTAAGTTTTTGAACCGGGGGGGGGCGATAAAAAATATTTTTAATTTGTTTTGTAAATGTCTTGACATAAATAAATACAATTAGTATTATAAGAATGTCAGGAGGTTTTGCGATGATGCGCAAATCGCATAAACGAAAAAAGCCACCCAAAGACGGTGGCTCTTGGCTCGTAGGTATTGGCACTCTTCTGCTTGGGATTGCCGCTATCTGCGAGGTAGTTTTTAAGATTGTTGTCTATCTGTCAGGTCGATAACAATCGGGTGTGGTAAGCCGAAAACTTACTACATCCTTAAACTACCACATCAGTTTAGAGGTGTCAACATGAATACACTTGATATTATACAAATTGTAATACTATCAATTGCGGGACTTGGCGGTTTAATGATTGTAATAGGAAATATAATAAGGTGGAAAAATGGCAGAACAGACAGAAAAGAAGTATAGTGGCTATGGCTATCACGGTGGCGGACGGAAAATGGCGGAAACTGGGCGTGTCCGTTTTCAAGTTTCCTGCCAGCCGTCAGAAGAAAAGATAATCCGCGAAAAAGCGGAAAAAGCCGGGCTTTCATTATCAAGGTTTCTTGTTGACCTTGCATTGAATGCATAGCGTATTATATGAGTTGTTTAAGTAATAACTTTTCACTCATATTCAATTTTTGTTACCTCTACAAATTCTGTTATTTGACGGTAAAACATTTCTTCCGCCTCTTTTAGGGAATCCGCATAGACACATAGAAACGACCAGCCGCCGCGTAGAAAGTCGTAAACAAAAGTAAATCTTTTTTTCATTTTCTTTAACCCTTATGGAATAGTGTCATTTTTCCACGAGCCCTCGTGCTATCTTTGTCTGAAAATCATCAAAATTCTTTTTGATTTCCCTGTGTGCTTCTTCCGTACTCATTCCGTCAAAGCAGTAGTCACCGCTTATGCTCCGCCATGGACACAACTTCCCATACTGTCGGTATGAACTTTCACAGTTATTGCATCTTGCTTTCAATATCTCATCTTCTTTCATTTTTTTCCAGCTCACTTAAAAATTGCTCTGCCTGTTTTTCTGCTTCTTTATATTTATGAGTCTCACCTTTACAGTAAAGCATATACGCTCTAATGATTTCTTTTGCTTTGGTGAGTTGTTCGTCTCGCTTTTTAAGATGTGGACAGGGGTCATCTCCTTTACACCAATTATTTAACACACTATCTGCTTCACCTTTCAATTCTGTGTTTTCCTTACAGATAATCTCAAATCCCTGTTGCAGTACTGGGTCTTTAAGTGCCATGCTAATTCTGTTTTTAATTTCGTCTTTAGTCATTTCACAATCTCCTTTGGGAGTACAATTTCTTTCCACCACAAGATGTCGTCCATATAATATTTCTCGTCATTGTGGTCAAAGAACAAGTTTACACTTACTTCTCCGTTGCAACCTTCATCGCAATTTCCCATTGCCGTAACTCGACTTTTATCTTTCATAACGCAGATAAAATACCTAACACTCCAATCTTTTGAGATTGAATCGTAAATATCATCAATGTCTTGTTTATGCCATTCGTTAGCCTTATTGTAGCCAAACTCTCTTTTATCACTTTCGTTACAAAAGTTATGATTGCAGTTTCCGCAGCACTTCATCTTTTCAACCTGCTACTCCAACTCTTCAATTCTCTCTTTTGCACTTCGGCAAATACTGCTTACAACAATGTGGAATGTTGAATAATTTCTGTTTTCATTTTCTTTGGCACATTGAAGCAATGCGGCTTTGATTTCACGTCTTTCTTTGTCTGTCATCTTTTTACCACCTTGTATGATTTTGGAAGTAGATGAACAAGCACATCAAAATAATGCTCGTTCTTTTTCAATTTCTGCATCAAATTCCATTATTCTATTCCTCCTTCTTAAAAATAATCTTGTTTATTTGTTTTTTGAAATCCGTCTGGGATTCTGTAAAACAAGCAAGATTCAAAACCTTTTCCGTTGTAGTCAATATCTTCCGCTGTTGTATAATTCAAATCATATCCGCCCATGGAATAAATGATTTGCGGACCAATCTTTTTAATTATACAAACAACAAAAATGCCGCTATGGTCTTGTACAAAAGACATTCCTTGAAAAATGTCTTTTGAAAATAGCCTTTCGCCCTTGCCGTTGATTGTGTCTCCAGCCTTTAGTTCAAGTTCAGGAAACAACTCTTGTACACATGATTTTTTCAAAATTGCCCCTTTTATTATTTAACACTCTGCTTGTTTTTTCTAAAATTGCCGTTTTCCTTGAACGTTTTTCTTGAATGGCAGCTCCAGCACATCGGCTGGAGATTGTTCTCGTCATAAAAAAGTTCAAGGTTTCCACGGTGCGGTGTTATGTGGTCCGCAATTCTTGCGGGCTTTCCGCAGATAAAACAGAAAGGATATTTTTTTAAGAATTCCCTTGATGTCTTTCTCCATTTTGCAGTTTCATAAAGATTGTGGTATTCACTGGATTTTCCTCTTCTGGTGAATACCTTGCGTTTTTCTGAAAGAAAAGCGTGAATGTGGCAATATTCTTTTCCGCATTCCGCCGTTCTTCCGCAGCCGTTTTTTTTACAGACTTTGGTTTTCATTTTCCTTGTTTTCCACACTCCTTTTTGTTTCTGAAATTTCAATGATTTTTTCGGTGTTTGTTGAGGCTGTTCTTTTTATTTCCCGAATCGGTTTGCCGTTAAACTCCATGCACATTGAGAGTAAATAATCGTTTTCACTCTTGTCATAAAGGGCGTGCATAACGCCTTCGTATGCGCATGAAACAAAGTTTGTCATCACATAAACCTGTCCCTTTTCTCGTTTGTATTTTTCATAGCGACGCAATACATATTCACAAGCTATGTCAGCCTTATATCCGATTTCATCATCAACCAGAAAAAAACGTTTTGTTTTCATTTCCTTGATAATTATTTTTTTACATAAAACCGTGAATAGCCACCATAATTTTTTAAAGGCGTTGATGTTGTTTTGTTTCAGATATTGCCACTGATAAAACTGGCATTTTTCATTGTCTGTTCCGTCAGCTTTTCCTTCTGGAATAACAATTTCCTTGTCATCGCCAAAATCAAGGAAATAATTATAAATTGTCTTTACGCCTTTCATAGTCTTCTTAACTCTCTAACAGATTCCCCCTGAATTTTTTTTCTTTTGCGCAGCACTGTCGGCATGGGCAACTGTCAAAATCTTCACGCGAGCAGTTTTTATACGGATTTCCAAATTTCTCGCAGAAGCATTTTTCCGTTTGCATACAGTTCACGCAGGTAAGATGCCCCGGAACTGGATAAGGAATATTCAGCCGTTTTATATTACGCGGATATTCGTTTCCAACTCTTACTTCAAGCGATTTTGCAAACGCAGATTCAAGAAGATTTTCCTTGGGTTTTTCTTTTGCCCTGTTGTAACAGAATACGCATATAAGCTGGTCAAAAGGGTAGGTTGAGTGGCATACCTTGCAGAAAGTCCATGCAACCAGCTTGTTTTTGGTCTCGCAGTTTTGTGTTGTTTGTTGTCTAATCATATTCGGACCTTCTGTTTGATAAAATCTTCTTTCAGCTTTTTGCCGTAGGGCGCAAGCTCTTTTTTTGTTTGAAAGTTCATATATGCGTTGCCTGTCGGTCTGCCGTCCGCAATCCAGTCATCCTTGTAAGCCTTGAAGATTTCCGGGATAAAATTGTTGTTGTCTTTCATCT
>OIXU01000273.1_pt1 | contig 18122 bp, 18 predicted proteins | sample 1587921 | NCBI WGS metagenome assembly OIXU01 (sample SAMN03283238) | human gut metagenome | biome: human-associated habitat; material: feces | host: Homo sapiens | place: Peru | collected 2012
GGCTCTCCAGATCCGTCAATCTAGAGTACTACGCTTTTCTCGTTTTTTCTAACCTGTCTAATCGTAACGACTCCTTTGATTTTTATCAATTTTCATTGATTTCTAAATGCCATCATTCTACATCAAGAGGTCAAAATTCCTTTGGGACTCTTTCCTAAAATTCTTGGGAAAATTTCCCAAACAAAAAACGGGACTTTTGATGTATACTTGATAATAAATACACAAAAGGTGTTTTTTTTATGAAAAAATTTTGCATTTTTTTTGTTTTTTTTAAACAATTTACTATTCGTCAGTATAGTTTTTTCTTTTCCAATTGACTATTTCCCATTCAGCAAGAGATTGACTGCCTGCTTTTTTTCTTATTTTATCAATAATACTTTTATATTCATTCTTATCTTCTATCTGAGTCCAGTTACAGTCTTTAATCCCTGCATTTTTAAGATTGATGCTGTCGATTGGAAGGTGCGGCGGTTCTTCAATAAAACCTACGCACCAGTAATATTTACACATCATATTCAGAAGTTTCTGACAGGTGCCGAAATTCAATCTATTTCCCAGTTCTATGCTTTTTTCCTGAAGATCTGCAATATTCTTGATATGCTCTTCTTCTGTTACTTTCCTTTTGCCATAAACTTTTGATAGCTTGTCTTCCAGAAATTCTTTTATGTTTTTTCTAAAATTACCTTTTGCTTTATCTGTAGTGTTTTTATTCCAAACTAAATTATGCTCTGTTGCGGCCTTCCACGAGAAAATAAAAAATTCAGTTTTAAGAAATTGCTCTTTTGAATTGCTCATTGATATAAAATCTCCTGTTGAAAAAATGCTTTCTGCAGAGAAAGTCCCTGCAGAAAAGTTAAATTGAAATGTACCTGTTAGAATGTGTGAATTGCACAAACGTATTTGTACTCATCCTTCTCACAAGTTTGAAACTGATTGTATTCTTTATCAGTAAAATAGAAGTATATTGCGAGGTTGTGATATTCATTACCATTATATCGACGTGTCGATGAAAAAAAGAACGGGCATACTGCTGAATATGGATTTTCTATATCTAATACTTTTAAGGCATTGCCAACTTCCGTAAGGCTAGCATTAAGCATTTTAAGTTCGTTATATGCTGGCAAATACCAGTTTGTTGTAAAGCCTTTTGCAGTGTAATCCCTGCAAAATTTAAATGCAGGGTACTTTGTTCCATCTCCATAATCACTTAACCTTGCAATTTCATCAGTGTTAGCCTTTCCATCATCCATATTTTTGGCATAATCATAATTATCATATGCAACTGCATCACTTAAACACCACTGTAGTCCCCTGTAATTAGTACGTTCAGTAATTAATCCAACCCCAAGTGTTTTTGCTCCAAGCGTATCGTTTTCATCTCCGACATAGAAAATTACTGCAATGGCAGCTGCTTTCTGCTCGTTTGTTAATTCTTCAGTGTATGGACTGGCGCTTCCGTCAGTAAAAACTATATCACCTACGGCTTTTGTTTCTGTCGGTGTTTTTGAACCAATGTATGTCACCGGTGGTTCTGGTGTAACAGGCGTACTTGGCTCTGGTGTAACAGGCGTACTTGGTTCTGGTGTCGTCGTCGGGCTCGGGCAGCCTGTAAATGCAAGGCATGCGAAAACCGCACATAATGCGACTAAAAAAAGTTTAAAAGATTTTTTCATAAAAATTCTCCTGTTTTCAGTATTTTGACGCCTTCATTCTAGCGCATCAGCTCTAAATTCCTTTGGGACGCTTTCCTAAAATTCTTGGGAAAATTTCCCAAATAAAAACGGGACTTTTGATGTATACTTGGCGCATGAGCAAAAGTGTTGCTTTAACATTGAAGCATGTTTTTAAAATTGAATTACTCATCATCTATGTGGCAATAATCAATTTTGGATTTTCCATTTATTTTAAGACGTACTCAAACAAAAAGATTTCGGAACTGGATTCTCAGATGCTCAAAATTCAGCTGGAAGAAAACAGCGGCAATTTTAATCATGATGATTTGATAGAAAAACTCACTTACGATTACGCGCCTTTTACTTATTTTGATGAAGAATTAAAAACTGAACTTTCAGAGATTATTGAACTTCTGGAAACAAATCAGAGCACAATTGAGCCGATAATCACTTTTCAAAACAACATGCACCAGACGCAGAACCGCCTGAACCTTGGCTACGACACGCTTTTATACTGCTCTCTCATCCTCATTATGATTGCAGTTTTTCTGATTGTAGAAAAATCATTTAAAAACAGAATAGACCTTCACCGTCTTAAAGTGATGAACGAAGAACAGTCTAAAATCAGCCGCAACCTTCACGACGGTGTTGCTCAGGATCTTGCGGCGCTTAAGCTTTATCTTGAAAAAGAGGATCTTTCCAAATCAAAGTTTTATGCCCAGCAGGCTTTTAACGAAGTGCGCTATATGATTGGAACCACCCACCTGAACCTGAACGAAAGCTTTGAAGAAATTGTAAAAAAACTGGCGGCAACGCTTGAAGCAAACTACAACATTTCAACAAAGGTCTATATCGGTTCAACAAAAATTCAGCATTTAAGCGAAAATGTTCAGATTGAACTTATCCGAATCCTGCAGGAAGCGCTTTCCAACATCAGCCGCCATGCAAACGCGGGCAATGTGGAAATCCGTTTTGTAGACGGCATTGACGACTTCCGCTTTATCATAAAGGACGACGGCAAGGGATTTTCGGAAGAAGAAGTTGAACTTAAAAACAAGCAGAGTGCAAAAAAACATTACGGCGTTTCTAACATAAAAGAGCGCGTGGAACTTTTGGGCGGCACTGTCAATTTTATAAGCGAGGGAGGAACAACAATTGCAATCACAATTAAAGATTCTGTTCGTTGATGATCATGTGGGCTTACGCGACGGCATGACTCAGATGCTTAAAAATAAAGATTCCTCTTTTGATTTTGTGTGCGCAAGTGATTATGAAAGCGCACTGGAAACCTTAAAGGAAAACCGCGGCATCAAAATCGTTATTCTTGATTTGAACCTTGACGGCAGAAGCGGACTTGAATTGATTCCCGAACTCAAAAAGCTTTCTTCCGACATTTCAATTTTGATTTACACCATGTTCAACGATGTGATTCATGTTGAAAATTCACTTTTGAACGGAGTTCAGGGCTACATTACAAAAGACGCAACAATTGATGAACTTGCAACTGCAATCATAACTGTCGCAAACGGGAACTCATATTACAACAAAGCCGCAACAGAACTGATGCAGTCGCTTCTTGTAAAACATGGGTGCGAACACGACATCACAAATGATTTGAGCTACCTTTTTGATAACTACAAATCACTTTCCAAAAAAGAGCGTGAAGTTTTTATTCTCCTTTCGCAGGATATGCACGTTGCAGACATTGCCAAAAAACTCGGCAAATCAGAAAAAACTGTCATCAATCAGCGAACCGAAGTTTATTCAAAACTCGATATTAAAGACAGACACGACCTTCTTGAAAAAGCAAAACTTCTGGGGCTTATAGTATGAGCGGCAACTTAATAAACAGCAGGTTGCCGGACAAAAACTGGACACCGCGCAGAATAATTTTTACAGTTCTCTTTACCGCCGTTTCAATCGGAATAAATTATCTAGGTTCATTTCTGGCGGGATTAATTGCTTTTCCTCTTTATCTTGATTCAGTAATGACCATTGCGGTAACTGCTTTGTGCGGACTTGTACCGGGCTTAATCTGCGCCTTTGGTTCAAATCTGCTTTTGTTCATTTTTGCACACACGGGAATCTTCTTTTCTGCATGTCATCTTTCTACCGCTTTAATAGCCTGGCTGATTTTCCGCTCAGAAAGAAAAAAATATCCTAATGAAAAACTGCTTTCTTCAGACAGCTTTATGTGGGCTGGATTTTTAGCCGCAATCAGCAATTCAATTATCGGCGACACAATTTCGACCTTTGTTTACGGCGCAAACACTTCAATTCCGCAGGTTGATAACGCCGTTCAGGGAATCTACGTCGTAATCAGAAGCCTGCCGGTTGCAGCCTACATAGGCGGCACAATCACAAACTTTGTAGATAAACTTGTATGTGCTACGATTTGCCTTTTTATTTACCGCTTCGTTAAGAAAGTTTTTTCGGACTTACCATCATTCTAAAACATAACAGATTAGTTTTCCTCTGTCGCAGTAACTTTATTCCAGAAGCCCTCTTTTTGTGATAAAATGTTTGCCAACAGGACACTGGCTTACAAAAGATGCGAATGTCTTCTTTACAGGAGCGGTTGAAGTTACGCCGGTTTCCGTAAGACCCATGCCATGTATGAAATGAAGTCAATATCATCATCTTCTTTCTTTGCCTGAGGAATATATTCGGTATTATTGCAGATTGATTCACTGAAATCATTAATCGGCTGGACAGCACCGTTTCTTCCGCTGTGTTCCAGAAATCCGTGCTCAATAAGAAATTCAATTTCTTTTTTCCAGCTGATAATAGACATAACCGGCACATCAAGTTCACTAGAAATGTTTTTGAAGGTGATGCTGTCTTCACATTCAAAATAGCGTTCGCAGGCAAGACAGAGAATCCAGATCTGTGTCTGATTGAGATTATAGAGAGTCTTCAAATTATCCATAGCTGCGCTATAAGCTTTTGTTTTTTTTATTCTAAGCTTTGAATCGTTTAAACTTTGATATACAGCGCTCATTGCCTTGGAAATGTTCCATCTGATTTTCTTTTCTTTCAACTGTTCTTCCATAAGTACCTCATAATTCGAAGGGTACTTAAACGGACATGTCAAGGCTTTAAACCAAGCGTGCCTTGACGTGGACGTATAACCACCTCTTCTATTACACCTATATTTATACTCAAGTAAACTATCATTTTGTGATAGAGCCTGCGTTTTTTGCACAGATTTCTATAAATTTCCAATCGCCAGGCGGAGCGTAGCGACGCATAAAGAAGGAATTTTTTACTGTTCATTTTTTAGAGAACTTGTAAATACATTCCGCATTTTATAAACTATATTATTCAAAATATTGTGAAAAAAGCCGCCGCAATAGATTTTCCAATCAAGTTGGATAATGACAAAAACAAGCAAGATTAGCAAAGACATTTTAATAAGGAAACAAAAACATGGTTCAAATCAGAAAGGCAACGGATGCGGACATCGACGCACTGATAAAATCCAGATGCCGGACGATGCGTGAAGTCTGTAGCATCGGTGAGAATTACGAATTTTCCGCCGAGTTCATGGAAAGCACAAGGGAATATTTTCTGCGCGGAGACGGAACTACCGTAATCGCAACTGATAATTCTGTCGAGCCGCCGAAAATTGCCGGAAATGCGACACTCTGCTACATAAACTTGCTGCCGACATTTTCTCACCCAGGCGGAAAACGCGCGCATCTGATGAACGTGCATGTTGAAAAGGAATTCCGCCGCAAGGGAATCGCCCGCAGAATGATTGAGCTTCTTGTTGACGAAGCAAAAGAACGCGGCGTTACAGAAATCAGCCTGGACGCAACCGATGACGGCCGAAAACTCTACGAGGCAATGGGCTGGCACGAAAACAGCGAGGCGATGGTGAAGGATTTATAGAAGAAAACAATCCTAACTGTGAGGCTCAAGCAGCCAGTCAATTATATTCTTATGGATAATCCCGTCCTGCGAAAAATCAAATTTATCAGCTGAAAGGACATACTTCGGGAAGTTGTCTTTTACGTTTTTATATGCGCCGAATTCACGCTCAACAGTCGCCTCATCGGCAAGAAGATAGCATACCTGAAAGTAAAGCTTTTCATTTCCTTTTTGCGCGACAAAATCAATCTCGGCATTTTTCAGAGCGCCTATGTAGACTTCATATCCGCGGCATTTAAGTTCATTGTAAACTATATTTTCAAGACTTGCGCCGATGTCGATTTTTACAGAATGAATTCTTGCAAGGCTCACGTCCGCCAGATAATATTTGTCAAATGTTGAAAGAACTTTTTTTCCCTGAATATCATATCTTGGAACTTTGTCCGCAATGCAAGAGCTGCAAATAAACAAAAGATAATTGTAAAGAGATTCCTTTGAGCATTCCCGGTTCTCAGATTTCAGAAAATTTACAATCGACTTTCCGGAAAAAATCTGCGACATATTAATAGAAAGATAATCAATAATCTTGCTCAGTAATGCCACATTTTGAATTTTATAGCGGGAAATAATATCCTTCAATACAATAGAATCATACAAATCAGAAAGAAAAACTTTGAGCTCATCGTCGCTGTGCAAGGAAAAACGCTGCGGCATACCGCCCCAACGGATGTAATCCATAAGAGCATTCTCATCCGCTTTTTCTATTCCCTGAATTTCAAGGCTTTCCGCAAAAGTGAACGGCAGAATTTTAAATGAAACATAGCGTCCGGAAAGCAGCGTCGCCATCTCGCCGGACATAAGATTTGCATTTGAGCCTGTGATGAAAATGCTCGTATTCAAAAGCCTGAAAGAATTGACTGCCTTTTCAAAGTTCGCGACATTCTGAATTTCATCAAAAAAAAGATAATATTTCTTCTCATCAGTCATCAGGTTCTTCACATATTCAAAAAGCGAAATTTCGTCTTTTAATGAAGCAAAGTTCAGGTCCTCAAAATTGATGAAGATTTTATGCAAGTCGTCCGCTTTAATTTCATCTGCAATCTGCCTTAAAATAACAGATTTTCCGCAACGGCGGATTCCAATCAGCACTTTGACAAGTTCGTTTTCATAAAAAGGCCGGATTTTTTTGAGCCAGTTCTCTCTTATTACCATACTGTTATAATAGACCAAACCGACAAAAAATGCAACTTGTACGGTTTAAACGTACTAAATTAATAAAAATATGATTTTGTTCGGTGCAGAAGGACTAAAATGTAAGTTATTATCAGATAAAACCTGACTGGCTTTTTGAAACATGGAAACAAAATGTTCTTGAAATGAGCAGAATGTTGAACTGGCCATTTTAAGCATTCATCAGCACATCCACTTCCTCATCCGTCAAATCGCGGTATTCGCCGGCGGCAAGGGTTTCGTCCAGCTTAAGCGGACCGATTGAAATCCGCTTTAAATAAGCAACTTCGTTTTGCTCAGCCATAAACATTCTTTTTACCTGATGGAATTTTCCTTCACTTATAGAAAGAACACATTCTGTTTCTGATTTCCAGTGGATTTCCGCAGGTTTTGCCAAGAATCCAAGCTCGTTTCCTTCCGGCGGAATTTCAATTCCATTTTTAAAATCCTGAAAGATTTTTTCCTGCCTTTCAGCCGTCTCAGGATTTTTTATGCGCACGAAGTATGTCTTTGGCAAATGCGTTTTAGGGCTTGTGATTCTGTGGGTAAGCGCGCCGTCCGTTGTAAAAAGCAAGAGCCCTTCTGTATCAATATCAAGGCGTCCCACAAGGTGCAGGTTCTCTTCAAGATACGGAGTATGGAAACGGTCGTCCAAAAGGTCAAAAACCGTCTGATGAAGTCCATCCTTGTTCGCGCTCACAAAGTTTTCAGGCTTGTTCATCATAAGATAAAAATTCTTTCTAAGAGTCAAAGTTTCTCCGTCAATTTTTATCTCGTCTTTGTCAGGATTTACGGAAAAACCAGGATCAAGGATTCGGTTTCCGTTCACAAAAACCTCTGATGAATACAAGATTTTCCGTATTGCCTTGCGGCTTCCAAAGCCCTCGTGCGAAAGAATTTTATCTAGTCTTGAAAAACTCATTTTTTACCCAGCCTGCTATTTTTCCAGTTCCGCAAAAAATTCAGAAACTAACGCCTGTCAAGCGGAACATACTTTCGTTCCTCACATACATTCTTGTAAGCAGGACGATAGATTCTTCCGCCTGCAACAAGCTCTTCAATTCTGTGCGCAGACCAGCCGGCAATTCGGCTTATGGCAAAAATCGGAGTATACAGCTCACGCGGAATATTCAGCATTGTATACACAAAACCCGAATACAAGTCTACGTTCGCGCAAATCTGCTTGTCTGAATGATGAACTTCCATAATGATTTCAGGAGCAATTTCTTCCACCATTCTGTAAAGGTTGTATTCTTCCATGCAGTTTTTTTCTTCCGCAAGTTTTCTTGCCTTTTCGCGCAGGAGCAGGGCGCGCGGATCGCTGATTGTATAAACCGCGTGTCCCATTCCGTAGATTTTTCCGCTGTGGTCAAAGGCTTCTTTTTTTGCAATTTTATAAAGATATTCGCGGACTTCTTTTTCATTCGACCAGTCTTTTACGTTGGCCTTGATTTCATCCATCATTTCAACAACGCGGATGTTCGCGCCGCCATGACGCCGACCTTTCAGAGAACCGACAGCCGCCGCAATCGCGGAATAAGTATCTGTGTCCGCAGAAGAAACAACATGAACTGTCAAAGACGAGTTATTTCCGCCGCCGTGCTCCGCGTGAAGAATAAGCGCAAGGTCAAGGATTTCCGCCTCAAGCTTTGTATACTGACAATCCGGACGAATCAGGTGCAGGAAATTTTCAGCGGTCGAAAGCTCAGGAAGCGGATTGTGAATATACATCGATTTATTTTCATAGTAACGCCGCCTCGCCTGATAGCCGTATGCGGCAAGCGTAGAAAAACGGGAGATAAGCTCAATGCACTGACGAAGATTATTTTCAATAGAACGGTCTTCCGGGTTCTCATCATACGAATAAGAGGCGAGCACTCCACGCGCAAGTTTATTCATAATATCCTGGGAAGGCGCTTTCATAATCATGTCTTCCGTAAAATTAGGCGGAAGAGTCCGGCTTTCACCTATAAATGCGCGGAATTCGGCAAGCTCCGCTTTATTAGGAAGCTCTCCGAACAAAAGGAGATAAGCGCACTGCTCGTAGCAATAATCATCATTTGCCTCCGCATCGCGGATTAAATCAACAACATCGTATCCGCGGTAAAGCAAACGCCCCGGAACAGGAATTTTTTCCTTATTCGCGCCGACTTCATAACCAACAACATCGCCAATCCGGGTAAGACCTACAAGGACTCCAGTTCCATTTGCATTGCGGAGTCCCCGCTTTACATCGTATTTCTGATAAAGATCAGGATTGATAGGGTCATTACGTTCGGCAAGTATCGAAAGTTTTTCTATAAAATTCTTGTGTTTTAAATCTGCCATACTTGCTTGCCCCCATTAAGAAATCGCATAAAAGTGTATATTTATTCATTGTAATTTTGTGTATCTTTATAATTATACAAATTTCTTGACCTGCTTACAATACTAACAAAAAAAATAGTTGCAAAAAGAAATATTCAATTGCAAAATCCGGGCGTGGAAATCAACTTTTTTGCTCTATTGTGAAAAATCCGGTCTCTGTCTTCCAGTTAAAAATCTGATTCTGAACCGCGCTTTCAAGCAAATCTATAAGTTTCTGCAAATCTGGAACGCCCAGGGATTTCAGCATCGCCCTGCCGTAGGCGGATGACTCGGTGTTGAACCATTTCCTGATTTCTTTCTGGGAAATTCTTCTTTTTTCATTTACAATCTGCGTCGCGCTAAGGACTTTAAAACCTGACTTACGGAAAGTTTCAGCAATGTACTGGGTATTCCAGCAGAAAAACGGATTTGTCCTGTCGGTAAAAAATTCCGTCTCGGCCTTTTCCATTTTTTCCAGAACATCCGAATACAAGCCGGCCGTTGAATCCGTCAGAATCTGATTTTTTATAAGCTGACTTATGTGCTGGCCGCCGGAAGGAATTTTTTGAGACACAATAATCTTCCAGTCTTCGGCAAACGGAGTTTCATTCAGCGGAATATTTTCTATCTCATCGTTTTCCTTTTCAATGCCGGCATTAAAATCCGAGTCATAGTTCGTTCCGTCAAAGACTTCTTTTTCAAGTTGATTTTCAGATTCATTCTGGTCTGTAAAAACCTTTCCTTTCCGCTTCTGCGGATTCAGCATTTCAAAAATCGCCTTTGCAAGAGCATCAACAGATTCAACGCTGACAAAAGGATCTCGGAAGAAAATTCTGTCAAAGACAGTTCCGTTGTACTGAAATTTCAGCATCAGATTTTTAAAATTTTCAGATGACATAAAATCGGGCGAGCTCGTTTCGGGCCTGTACTGAAGAAGCGGTTTGTCCAAATCTCCTAAAGTCCGCGAGTACTGCTCCAGAATCTGGCAGCCTTTTTCCGTGCGGCACAAGCCGCAGGTAACTCCCTCCGGTGTTTTTCGCGCGACTTCCCACAAAAGAAGACCGTCGTCCGCATTCCAGACAAGACAGCGGTAATGGCGCAGAAGATTTGCCATTTCAATCATAGTGTCCCGGATGTTCAAAAGCACTTCCGCCCGGTTAGAATCAAGGCGGTTCTTCCACTGCCGGTCGGCCTTGTCAAGGGCAGACTCGCGGACTCCGTCCACAGGACTGAAGGTAAGATTTTCTCCTTCTCCTGAATTTTTAAAATGTTCGGCAATCCACCATTCACTTATCGGATTTACACCGAATTCTGATTTTGTTTCTTTCGCCTTATTAATTTCTTCCAATATATTCTTGCTTCCGGTCTGCGCCGGAACATCCTGCGGCTGCTGCTGTTTTTCCAGAATCGCCGCAATCTGAAGCTCACGGCGGCTTAGGACATCGCCGCGGATTTCCTTTTCATAACCCTGCGTGCTTGGAGTGTAGAAAACCCTTCCCATAAGGGTATCAGGAAGATACTGCTGGGCAACCCAGTGGTCCCGGTAGGCGTGCGGATACAAATATCCTGAGCCATGCCCGAACCCTTCCGAATCCCGGTTTGAATCTTTTAGATGATTCGGGACTTCAGCATTTTCTTTTTCAACAGCCGAAAGCGCGTCAAAAAACGCCATGCTTGAATTTGACTTGGGCGCGGTCGCAAGATACAGCGCCGCATGCGCCAGAAAATAACGCCCCTCCGGAAGCCCGACCCGGTCAAAAGCGGCGGCGCAGCTTTCCACAATCTCAACTGCCCTGGGATCGGCAAGTCCTGTGTCCTCGCAGGCTGAAATCAACATTCTTCTGAAAATAAAATGCGGATCTTCCCCTGCGCTGACCATTCTGGCAAGCCAGTAACAGGCGGCATCAGGATCACGGCCCCGCAAGGATTTTATGAACGCGCTGATTATGTCGTAGTGATAATCTCCGTCCCGGTCGTAGAGCACAACTTTTTTTTGAATCGACTCTTCCGCCGCTTCTTTTGAGATATAAATCGTAGAGCCGTAAGCCGGAACAGGAACATCAGCATCCGGACTCCATTTTTCAGGAGTCGTCTCAACGGCAAGCTCAAGCGCATTCAGCAGGGAACGGCAGTCGCCGCCGGCGGTTTCTACAAGATGTTCCAGCGCGCCTTTTTCAAAAACAACTTTCCAGCGGCCGTAGCCTCTTTCCTTGTCTTCCAGGGCCATCTGCGCCGCTTTCATCAAATCCTCACTGGTAAGCGGCTTTAACTGAAAAACGCGCGAACGGCTCACAAGCGCGCGGTTCACTTCAAAAAACGGATTTTCAGTTGTCGCCCCGATAAGAATAATCGTTCCGTTTTCAACCCAGGGCAAAAGCGCGTCCTGCTGGCTCTTGTTCCAGCGGTGGACTTCGTCAACAAACAGAATTGTCCTGCGGCTGTAAAGATTGTAATAATCTTCAGCCTGCTTTATTGAATTGCGGATATCCGCGACTCCGGTAAGGACTGCGTTCAGCGTAATAAAATTCGACTTGGTGTGATTTGCAATGACCCGCGCCAAAGTTGTTTTTCCAGTCCCCGGAGGTCCGTAAAAAATAACGGAAGTCAGCTGGTCCGCGGCTATCGCCCTGCGCAAAAGCCTTCCCTTGCCTACAATGTGGTCCTGACCGATGTATTCATCCAGATTCCTGGGGCGCATCCGCGAAGCAAGCGGCTCGCGCAAGCCCCGCGACATACTGAAAAGCGATTCATTTTCCATAGCGACAATCAGCCTCAATTTTGAGTTTTTATGGGAAGTTTTGTCAGAAGGAATAAAATTGAATAAGCGGGAAGAAAAAGAAAGCGGCAACCGAGCTATTCTGAGCGATAGCAAGCAATTTTTGAATAAAAATTGCGCAGTCTGATACTTTGTACGCTCAGCATAAGATAGCTTTGCTATCTAGTGAATTGACGCGCTTTTTCTGACAGCTGATTCAATTTTCTTTCACAATAAACAAAACTCAAAATTAACACTAATTATATCACATTATCGTTTTTATGATACAATAAGGTTATGAATAAAAAATGGTTTGAAGTAATCGATTTTTACAGGCTCTCAGGAATCGTCCTTATCTGGATTTCCGCATGGATTTTTATGATTCCGTGGAAAACCGACATAACGTTGCCTTATTTTGACAACGTATGGGGAACTTTATTTGCCTTCTTTGGCGCGGCGGCTGAAAAAAACGTAAAAATCCAGCAGATTCCCGATCTTCTAAGCGGTTTATTTTCACTTGGATTGATTTTTATTCTTCACTTAAAGGGAATTTTAAACATAACCTACAGAAACAGGCTTTCTGAAGAAGACCGGAAGAAACACAAGACTCTGATTGTCTGCATGAATATTCTGAGCATAATCGTGCACACGCTGTTTTTTGCAATGCTGATAAAAATATTTCTTTTTCCCGACAAAGGCAATTCCACCGCAATAGCCAGGCTGCAGCAGAATTTTTCAGTCACGGTTCTTTCCGCGGTATGCATAACCGGAATGATTCTAGGAGGAACGGCAATCTCCAAAATCCTCATTATTATTTTTTCGCTCACAGCAATTTTTTTCAACGTAAATTTTGTAAGCAGCACAATGGGATTATGGGGATTCATAGCAATTATTTTTGCGGCAAGCGGTTTTTACCTTGAATTCTGCATAGACGGATTCAAAAAAGAAAATATCATGATTGACCTTGCCTGCATTTCAGGAAAATACGAAAAACTTGAGCTTAAGGCAAAAGATGAAATTTCAAGAATTTCCGGAAATAAAAATTTCTGCAAAACAAAAAAGTAGCCTTCCATGGCCCTCCGCCAGCGCGGAGTTTTTTAAGGAAAAAGAATGACAAAAACAAAGGCGATAATCTTAAGCTCAATTCTAGGAATCCTGTTTTTTTCAATGCCGGCAATCGTTCTGGTAAAAGCCGTACGGATAAACAGCGGCTACAAGGGACTTGTATGGGGACAAACCGAATATCAGGTTAAAGAATGGATAAAGAAGAACAACAACAATATAATCTGGACAAAATGTCCGTTCAGCCATTACGGAGTTTCATGCACAAGACTAGCGTGGAAACAGGGCGGGCAGCCGCCTTTTGAATACATTGAATTTCAGTTCAAGAACGGAAAGCTTGCCGCGGTCATTGAAACCGGACACGAAAAACCCTTTTCACCGGAAATTCTTTACTCCTACGGACGCTCGGAAAACGGAACTGACCTTGCTGTTGAAATCTACAAAAACAAAGGCGAAAGGTTTCAGTTGCGCGACTACGTAAATTACTATGCCCCTGCGCAAAAATTCAACGGAACAAAAAAAAGATATGCAGTAGAAATTCTATTCAAAAAAAATCTTTCGGATTCAACCGTGCCGGAAGAAAAACTTTTTTACCTGCTTACAGCCGGATATTATTCGCCTGACTATTACGAAGAAGCCAGAAATCACAACGAGAACTTCCCTTCGCACAGATTTCTGTCAAAATAATTTATGAAAAATGCCACTGGAGCAAATTCTGTAAAAATGAAAAGATTTTCCGCTTTTATTTCTTTTACCTGCCTTTTACTATTTTTTTCCTGCAAGACAACAGATTCGATAAAAGAACCAGTTGAAGAAACCGGCGTCTTTTCCGGAACAGACTCTTTTTACGCCGGAAAAAACTATTTTATCGCAGAAATAAATCTTTCTTCCCCAGACCTGGAAATAAAAACATTCCCTAAGAAAGACGGATTTTCAAAGCCTGTTTCCGTAAAAAAATTCGCAGAAGAAAACAACTGCTTCGCCGCAATCAACGCAAATCCTTTTGTAACCAGCTCAAAGCTGAATCCTTTCTTTTCAGAACGCAAGCCTGTCGGAATTTACATAGATGACTTCACGGAATTTTCCGCTCCGCAAAAAAAATATGCGGCGCTTGCGTTCTTTAAGGAAGAAACCGGCTATTCTGCAAAAATTTTTGACTCACAGGATGAACTTCTTTTAGAAAAACAGAAAAATCCAAGATTCGCGGCGGGCGGATTCTGGACAATACTGCGCGGCGAAAAAATATATCCCTTCAGGAACATAAAAGACTTGCGTTCTGCGGCAGGAATTTCCAAAGACGGAAGAAAGCTCTACCTTTTCTGCGGAAAGAAACTTTCTTACGAAGACACCGCCAGAATTTTAAAAGAAAGAAACGTCTTCTGCGCGCTTCAATTTGACGGAGGGCCTCCCAGCCAGCTTTATTTCCACGGAAAAAACAGGCAGCGCTCAGCAAAAAAACAGCTTCCTTCTGTGATACTTGGATTTTCACATATTCAGACAAATAAAATTGACGAATAATTTGATATAAACTAATATTAAGGTCATGAGTTTTTCTATCACAACAAACCAGCAGATTAACGAGTATTACAATAAATATCGTGAAAACGAAATAATATTCTCAAAAGATATAATGCGGTTCCTGCGCCTTGACCCAAGACAGATTTATGTAAAATGCGCAGGTTCACAGTGGCCTTGCATAATAAATTCAACTTCATTCCAGCAGGCAAAAATTATAATAGGAACAAACGGCGGCGCTTTTCATCAGATAACAAAAAAAGACGCTCCGCCGGTGAACCTAAGGTTCTGCTTTATTGAGTCCGACAACCAGCCGCTGATTTTCTTTGTAACTTGCCGCGTTACTGATGTAACTCCATACATGAATTCAAAGGAACTTGCGATTTTAACCCTATCGTTTACGCAAAGACCGCCGGATGACCTTATCTATAAAATCGGCTCGCTCATAGATGCGAACCAGGGTTTTATCTACAGAAAAGAAGAACGCATTGTTTTAAATGAAGACACAAAAAGGCTTCTGGGAATCAACAAGAAGGAATCGATTGTCTACATCCAGTCTGTTCCGCGCCGCTGCATTCTCTGGAATCTTTCGTTCACCGGCTCAAAAATTGTTGTTCTGGGAGTTCCTAAATTCCTGGAAAACAAGGACTGCATAATAAGGCTGCTTTTTTCAGATCCTACGGAAATCATCGACGTAAAGGGAACAATCGTTTCTGTAAAGACTGTTGAAGGCCGCCAGGACCTTGTTGAGGCCGGAATAAAATTTGACGAAAACCAGGTTCCGCTTGCATACAAAATGCGAATCAACGACTTCCTTTCAAACAGAAGAAAAAAATTCCTTGATGTCGCGGCAAAATCCGCAGGTCATAGCAACGATGGAAAAGAAAAAGAGCCGGAAACTGAAGAAAAAATTCAGGCTCCGCAAAAAAAATCAGATTAATGTCACTTTAAACTAAATTGATAATTAAAAAACTTTATAGGAAAAACAAATGGACCACAAAAATCCGCTGGAAACTGTTTATTTTGTAAATCTGCCGGAAAACTACAATTTTTCAAATGCCGCGATGAAAATCGATTCAACCGTTCCGCTTCCTGTTCAGAAAAAAATGCAGGGCGACCCGGACGATTACGACATGAACGATATTTCTCCGGAACAAGTTCTTGCAGGAATCCTTACAGTGCTGGCATACGACCGCAAGAACGAACACAAAGACTATTACCGCTCGATTATTTTAAAAGCGCGTCCAAACATAAAAAAGGAGCTCTCTGAAGCCGCAATTCTTAAAGCTAAAAACGAAGACTGGGATTTAGCGGAAGAGCTTTTTCTTTCTTTAAGGGGAATCGACCCGGACGACAAGGCAATCACACTGAACTTCGCGCTTTTTTTGGATCAGCGCGCAGAAAGCTACCGCCGCTCGGAACTGAATGACGATGCGGATGCCTGCGACAGCGAAGCAGAAGGTTACTACAAGGACGCGATGGATGCCGACCCGCCGATTCCCGACGCTTTTTTCAATGCAGGATTTTTTTACCTAAAATCGCATGATTTTAAAAATGCAAAAGAATGTTTTGAAAATTATTCTGCCCTTGTATGCGACACAAGCGATGAAGAGCTTGGAGAAAACGGACTTTACAAAAAAGAGCGGGCGCAGGAAATCCTGAACAGAATCAACAGCGAAAACATGGATAACGATGCTTTTTCACAGGCTTACAAACTGATTCAGTCCGGACAGGAAGAAAAAGGCCTTGAAAAAATCCGGAAATTCATAGAATCCAACCCGAAAGTATGGAACGCTTGGTTTTTGCTCGGCTGGGGCTTAAGAAAACTCGGCCGCTACGACGATGCCCTTACCGCTTTTAACCAGGCGATTACATTTGGCGGCGATAAAAATTCCGACACCTACAACGAAATGGCAATCTGCCAGCTTGAGCTGAACAATATAAAGGAAGCAAAAAATTCCCTGATAAACGCATTCAGGATTTCACCGGAAGACACAAAAGTAATCTCGAACCTTGGCTATGTCTGCCTGAAAGAAGGCAACAAAGCTGAAGCCCAAAAGTATTTTACGGCAGTCCTGGAATTTGACCCGAACGACAAGATTGCCGCCAGCGAGCTTGCAAAACTGGAACGGCAAACCGACTAAAAAGGAATTCTTAAGGCATCACCTATTGTGATGCCATTTTTTTTGAACCAGCCCTTAGGAACTTCCAGCGCATAACGCACATAACCGGAACTTTCAACATCCGCAAGGCTAAACGGCTGCATATCCAAAATGTCCTTTATCTTTCCATCTTTGGTGATATAGGCAATAGACAGCGGACACGGAGTATTTTTCATCCAGAAATTAAGAATCTGGTCGTGCTCAAAAACAAAAAGCATTCCTGTTCCTTCCGGAATATTTTTCCGTTCCATAAATCCGCGGTTGCGGTCTTCCGGATCCACGGCGATTTCCGCCAGAACAGAAACTTCCGTTCCATCCGCCTTCAGGATTGTCAGATTCCGCTTTTCAAGCTTTGACCGGCAGCCAGTGGCCAGAAAAAGAACAACAAATGCGCTCAAAAAAAAAGGCAGTTTTCTAAAATAATAAAATTTCTTCATAGTAAGATTCCTATCAAAGTCCTTCCAGAAACATTTCCCTCGTGATTTCCGTTCCATCCGGTCCAACCAGAGACTTTTTCTGAAGCGACTCAAATGTTTTTCTATCAACATATTTCAAGGTCAACGGACGTTCCAGGCTCATAGTCACATTTTCTCCGTTCCAGACTGATTTTTCAGGAGAAACGGAATCCGGCGCTCCATATTTTTTGCACAGAGAATCAAAAATACTGAAGTGATCCATTTTTTCACGGTTAACGTTTATCGTGATTATATAGAGCCTGTCGTTGTAAAACTGAAACCAGCAGCGCTCCAGAAACGAAAATCCTGCAAAAGCCGTAGCATCGGTTTCTATAAGAACGCGATTTTCACCGGGAAGCAGGGAAACGTCCCTGTCGCCATGGTAGCCAAAATCAGAATTATCCTTTAAAGCCTTTTTTACCTGCTCCACGGACATTCCAAGCGCCACACCGCCGTAGCCATCAGCGACTTTTTTTTCAGCAAAAAGAGAATTTAAGAAAAACAAGGCCAAAGCGGCAAAAAGAATTTTTTTCATAAAACTTATTTTGCTTTTCCCGACAGCTGCTTGTCCTCTATTTTGCGGTAAAAAGCAGCGACTTTCAGAAGCTCCGCGCAGTCCGGCACAACAATCTTATTGTCAACAAAACGAACGCAGCGCTCCTGCCTTAGCTGAAAGTTTGCCTTGTTGTGCTGCTCCAACGGAATTGAGCACATATTCGCAAGGTCGTCGGAAGTTATATCAGGCTCAAACACTCCGGAAGATTTCCTTGCTTTTTCAGCCTGAAGCGCAAGCATGTCTATCATTTTATGAATAGGATTCACAAGGCACGCATTATCAAGCTGGCGGTAAGAAGTCCACAGGCGCTCCGCAAGAGTAGTCGTAAGCCGGGAAATCAGCTGCGGCTGCGTTGAAACCATCATATCAAAGTTGTCCTTGTTAAGAACAATCAATTTGCAGGTTTCATGGGCTATCGCGCTGGCAGAACGGAGCTTGTTTTCAAGAAGCGCCATTTCACCGAACATATCGCCAGGCTTAAGAACCGCAAGAACA
>OIXU01000293.1_pt1 | contig 17535 bp, 18 predicted proteins | sample 1587921 | NCBI WGS metagenome assembly OIXU01 (sample SAMN03283238) | human gut metagenome | biome: human-associated habitat; material: feces | host: Homo sapiens | place: Peru | collected 2012
TGCGCCCCATGACGCTCGAGGGCTGCGTGGTGCGCATATCGGATATTCTCGCCTATGTGGGGCGCGATCGTCAGGATGCCATTGCGGCGGGCCTGCTTTCCCCAGACGCTTTTGATGATGGCCGGGGTGGCGCCTACAACAGCTGGATCCTTGCGCACGCTTCCATCGATATTGTGGAGCACAGCTACGGCAAACCACGTATCGAGATGAGCGAGGACCTGTTTGAGGAGATTCGCCGGGCCAAGCGCGAGAACTACGAGAAGATCTACAGCAAGGGCGGCATCGAGGGCGATTCCGAGGCTGAGCTGCGCGAGGCCTTTGAAAGGCTCTACGACCGTTGCCTGCAGGATATAAACGAAGGCGACGAGTCCTCTTACATCTTTAAGCACCACATTTCGCGCATTGAGCAGCAGCTTTCTTACTACAATCGCACCTATGCCTGGCAGGATGATAAAGATCAGGCCGTGGTGGATTACATAGCGAGCATGACGGACGGCTATTTCTGCGAGCTGACGAGCAAGCTATTCCCGGGGCTGAAGTTTCCGCATCGTACCTATATTAACGAACGGTAGTTCGTATCTTTTCGGTATACTGTTGCTGAACAACGATTTTGACGGATGTACGGGATGGCTATGGACGACCTCTTTTCTGCCTCGACGCGCGAGCGTTCCTTTAAGAATGCGCCGCTTGCGGTGCGCATGCGCCCCAATTCGCTCGACGAGTACGTGGGTCAGCAAAAGGCCGTGGGCAAGGGTTCGTGGCTGCGCGCGGCGATCGAGCATGACGTGCTGTCGAGCGTGATCCTGTACGGGCCTGCCGGTACAGGCAAGACGACGCTGGCACACATTATCGCCAACCATACCAAAAGTGAGTTTATCGAGGTCAGTGCCGTGACGGGCACCGTTAAGGATTTGCGTCGCGTGATCGACGAGGCCAAGACGCGCCTGAATACGTACGACCGCCGCACCATTCTGTTTATCGACGAGATCCATCGCTTTTCGAAGTCACAGCAGGATGCTCTGTTGCATGCAGTTGAGAACCGTACCGTCATTATGATCGGTGCCACGACCGAGAACCCGTACTTCGAAGTCAACTCGGCGCTGTTATCGCGTGGGCGCGTGGTGGAGCTTGAGCACCTGAAGGACGAGGATATTGCCACGCTCATTGAGCGCGCGCTCGAGGCGCCGCAGGGCTTGAACGGTAAGTTCTCAGCCGATGAGGACACCGTCAAGACCATCTGCGCGCTGGCCGCGGGCGATGCGCGCTCGGCCCTGACGACGCTCGAGCTGGCGAGCGAGATCGCTGTGACGCGTCCCGACACCGAGGGCACGCCGACTCCGACGGCAGGGGAGCGTTATCCCATCACGGTCGACGATGTGAAGATCGCTAATCCGCGTCGTGGGTTTTCGTATGACAAAAACGGTGACATGCACTATGACATCATCAGTGCGTTTATCAAGTCCATGCGCGGCAGCGACCCCGATGCCACCATTTATTGGCTCGCACGCATGATCGATGCGGGGGAGGATCCTAAGTTTATTGCTCGCCGCATTATGATTCAGGCTTCAGAGGATGTCGGTAACGCCGATCCGCAGGCGCTACTGGTGGCACATGCTGCGTTTAAGTCAGCAGAGGTCATTGGTTACCCCGAATGCCGCATTAACCTAGCACAGGCTGCGCTCTATGTGTGCTTGGCGCCCAAGTCCAATGCCTGCGAGGCGTCCATTGATGCGGCGCTGGCCGATATCCACAGTAGCGGTCTGCGCGAGGTGCCAAGCTATCTGCGCGACCGTCACCGCCCGGGTAGCGATGAGTATGGTGTCTACAAGTATCCGCACGATTATCCCGAAGGCTGGGTTGATCAGCGCTATTTGCCCGAAGGCTTGGAGCGTGGCGTATTTTGGCAGCCTGCCGGCCGCGGTTGGGAAGAATGGCGCGTAGAGCAAAGCGAACGCGACCGCAGCGGGAATGCCCCGAAGTAGCTGCTGATATTTTTGTCCCACGTTGTAGCCCTTGGCATGTTCAGCTCCCTTTGGGGTACCATGAACAGCGTCTGTATTTCGATTCCTTTGGGAGGCTTGTATGAGTCCCATTCAAATCGCTCTGCTGGTGCTCGCCGTTGCCGGCGTGTGGGCCGTCGTTGAGCTTGCGCTCACCCTGCGCAAAACCCGCACTGTTGTCGATTCGCTCGACAAGACCGTGACCGACCTCAACAACACCATCGCCGAGGCGCAGCCCGTGGTGGCAAAGCTCGATGGCGCCGTTGACGAGCTTACGCCCGCGCTGGCGCAGATGGAGCCGCTGCTCAAGTCGAGCAAGACTGCCGTCGACGCCCTGACGTCCAACCTCGTTGAGGTTGAGGCGGTCGTTCGCGACATTTCTGAGGTCACGGGCAGCATGGCCGAGGCTAGCAGTGCCGTGTCGAGCGTGACTGATTCTGCCGCCGGTGCCGTGCAGAAGCTCTTTAACAAGGTGAAGGCTCCTGCAGCCGACGCCGAGCGCAAACTCGCCGCTGCCGCCGCGGAGGCGGAGCAGCCCACTGAGCGCGTCCTGATTGGCGAGGCCGAGGACGAAGCTGCCGACGGTGCGGATGCGGCTCAGAAGCCTGCGGCCAAGTCGGCTCAGTATTACACCTATACGTCTGCCGAGACCTCTGAGGAGTCCTGCGATGAGTAGCGAAGCAACCTGCCCCATTACGCTGACCGTTGCCGGGGATCCACGTCTGGCGCGCTTGGTACGCATGACGGCCGCCAACGTCGGCGCTCTGTGCTCCATGTCCGTCGATCGCATCGAGGACATCCGCATGGCTGCCGAGGAAGCCTTTATCTTTGGATGCACCGCGGTTGACTGCGACGACATCACCATCAAATTCGACGTCGACGAGACTCACGTTGGCATGACTTTTACCTTTGGCGATCAGGCCACCGTCGATGAAGATGACCAGGCTGCGGTGTATGCCGAGCTTATCCTCGCGAGCGTGTGCGATTCTTACGATAAGACTACGGCGCCCCTGACGCTTTCCCTCGACCTCAAGGCGGATATTTAATATGACCGAACGTTCCCGGAGCGGCAAGACCGCTTGGGACAAGGAGAAAACCCGCGAGCTGTTTCGTCGCTACAAGGAGACCGGTGATCCGGACGCCCGCGAGCAGCTCGTCATGTCCCATATGAACCTGGTAAGGTTTCTTGCCAACAAATTTAAGAACCGCGGCGAGCCGCTCGACGACCTCATGCAGGTCGGCTACCTGGGCTTGCTCAAGGCTATCGATCGGTTTGACCCTGAGCGCGGGCTCGAGTTCACAACCTTTGCCACGCCCACCATTCTGGGTGAGATCAAACGCCACTTCCGCGATAAGGGCTGGAGCGTACGCGTTCCGCGCCGTCTGCAGGAGCTCTCGGCTAAGGTCAACCAAGCAACCGACAAACTCACCAACGAGCTGCAGCGTTCGCCCAAGGTTGAGGAAATCGCCGAATACCTGGATGTGACCGTCGACGAGGTGCTCGAAGCCATGGAATCGTCCTCGGCCTACACCTCGGTGCCCATCGAGGCTCCGGGTGCGTCCGATTCCGATGATGCGCCTTCGATTCTCGATCGCTATGCCGACGAGGACAATGAACTCGACTTTACCGATGACCGCCTGGTGATCGAGGAAGCCATTCGCGATTTCTCGCCGCGCGAGCGTGAGGTGATCGAGCTGCGCTTTGTGAAGGGCATGACCCAGATTGAGATCGCCAAAAAGCTGGGTATTTCCCAGGTCCAAGTTTCGCGTCTGCTGCGCCGCACGCTTAAGAAGATTCAGGACAAGATTGACCCCGACGGAGTGATGGTTCGTTCATGAGTGAGCACCCCCAACAAACTGACCGCGCGTTGCGCGATACCCGCCTTCTGACGCTGCGCATTTGGGCCGTCGTCGGCTGCATCGTCATTGCTGCCGTCATCTTCAACCTCATGGGTATCTTGGCGCCGGTTATCGAGTTTTTGGCCGTTGGCTCCATCATCGCCTTTGTGATGTCGCCGATCACCAACTGGCTCGAACATCATGGCGTGAATCGCGGAATCGGTTCGCTCATCGCGCTTATTGTGGTCGTTGCCGTGCTCGTCGGCGTCGTCTGCATCCTGTCGCCGATTCTCTTCGGCCAGATTATGGAAGTCTTGAGCCGCCTGCCCGAGCAGCTTCGCGTTGCGGGCGGCGATCTCAACGAGATGATCTCGCATGCCAAGACGCTCAACAACACGCCGCTCAAAGAGTACTTGGACGACAACCTGTCGTCGCTCGTCACCGTGGCGTCCAAGTATGTCTCGCAGATTGCCGCCGAGCTTGGCCGTGGTGTGTTCCCACTCATTACCAATACAGCATCGCAGCTTTTCGTCATCTTCCTGGGCCTGGTGCTTGCCTACTGGCTGGCCTGCGATTATCCCCGCATGCACCACGAGGTCTGCACCATCCTCGGGCAGGAAAAGGAGACCTCCTACCGTTTTATGGTCGCCATCCTTTCGCGCTCCGTCGGCGGCTACATGCGTGGCATGGTCGTGACGTCCATCTGCGGTGGCATCCTGGCCTTCATCGGTTTTACGATTATCGGGCATCCGTATGCGGCGCTCATGGCCATCTTTACCGGCATCATGCACTTGGTGCCGGTTGTCGGTCCTTGGGTAAGCGCTGCGATCGCCACGGTGCTCGGCTTTATGTTTAGCCCGATGCTGGCGTTATGGACGCTCATCGTGACGATGGTGGCTCAGAACGTCACCGATAACGTGATTTCGCCCAAGGTTATGCAGAGCTCGGTGCAGGTGCATCCCATCATGAGCCTGACGGCGCTCGTTATTGGTTCGGCGCTTATGGGTCCCATCGGCATGGTCATCGCCATTCCGCTCTGCGCGGCGCTCAAGGGCATCTTCGTGTACTACTTCGAGAACGAGACCGGTCGCCAGCTCGTGGCCTACGACGGCGCCGTGTTTAAGGGCACGCCGTATCGCGATACCGAGGGCAATCCGGTTGCTGCCTACGATGCGCTCGGCGACGACACGTTTATCTATGAGTCTGAGCTCATCGGCAACGAGACCGCGCCCGAGGCCCAGGCCATGCCCAAGCCCGAACTCGATAATCCTTGGATTAAGCTCTCGGGCCTGCAGCCCGACGCCACGGGCTTCTTCAAAAACCCCTTCGCCAAGGACGACGATTCCAGCACGGACGACACTAAAACCGGCATCGACGGTTCCATGGACGATTCGGATTCTAAATAGGCCTTGTTAGCGTTTCTTGATGTTGTAAATGACAAGAAACGCGAGCAAAGCGATTGATAAGGGGCCAGCTACATAGAAATAGAGAACGTCAATTGCGCGTAGAGCGTAATAAGTCGTATTGCCGGACGTTACTGCATACAATACGTAGCCAAATGCTGGTTGGTTTGCGTACCAGCAGGAGAAGGCCAAAAGCACGAAAAGTGCTACTACCAGAAGTGCATTCAGGACAAATCGCTTGCTTTTCATCGAGCGCTCCTTCCGGATGAGTCTTATATATAATTCTACAGCAGTCATTTGTTTATCAAAGAATTTGACAGCTCTAAATAACGTGCACTTTCGCTGGAGGGTCGCTGTTTGGCGGCCCTCTTTTTTGCACATGCGCGGTGGGATGGTAATATCGTTACGTTTGAACTGTTTCGATGTGAAACCGAGGAGATTCCCTCTATGAGTGCTGACTACCCGTCAATGACTACGGCCGAGATCCGCTCTAAGTTCCTCAACTTCTTTGAGGAGCGCGGTCTTAAGCTCTATCCTTCTTCGTCCCTCGTTCCCGACGATCCTTCGCTGCTGCTTGCCAACGCCGGCATGAACCAGTTTAAGGAGTACTACCAGGGCAAGAAGACCATGAAGGAGATCGGCGCGATTTCCTGCCAGAAGTGCGTCCGCACCAACGACATCGACTGCATCGGCGAGGACGGTCGTCACCTGTCCTTTTTTGAGATGCTCGGTGATTTCTCCTTTGGCGGCGTCTCCAAGCAGCAGGCCTGCGCTTGGGCCTTTGAGCTCATCACCAAGGAGTTCAAGCTGCCGCTCGACCGCCTCTACTTCACCGTCTTTATCGAGGACGATGAGACCCACGACGTGTGGCGCTCCCTGGGCGTTGCCGAGGATCACATCTCCCGTCTGGGCGAGGACGACAACTTCTGGGCCGCTGGCCCCACCGGCCCCTGCGGTCCGTGCTCCGAGATCTACTTTGACATGGGCGAGGAGGTCGGCTGCGGCAGCCCCGACTGCAAGCCCGGCTGCGACTGCGACCGCTTCCTGGAGTTCTGGAACCTCGTGTTTACCCAGTACGACCGCCAGGAGGACGGCTCCATGCCGGAGCTGCCGCACCGCAACCTCGATACGGGCATGGGCCTGGAGCGCATGGCCGCCATCATGCAGCACAAGACCGCGAACTACGACGGCGATCTGATGCAGCACCTCATCAAGCTGGGCGAGGAGATCAGCGGCAAGACCTATGACGCCGACGATTACTCCGGTGCCAGCCGTTCCCTGCGCATCATCGCCGACCATTCCCGTGCCGTCGACTTCATGATCTCGGACGGCATCCTGCCCGGTAACGAGGGCCGTGAGTACGTCCTGCGTCGTCTGCTTCGCCGTGCCGTGTTCCACGGCCGCCTGCTGGGCATCGAGGGCGCCTTCCTGACCAAGTTCATCGACGAGGTCAACGCTCAGATGGGCGAGGCCTACCCCGAGCTGCTCAAGAACGTCGCGCTCGTCAAGGGCATCGTCGCCTCCGAGGAGGAGCGTTTCTCCACGACGCTCGACAACGGCCGCGTTTACCTGGATGAGGCCCTGGCTGCTCTTGCCGAGGGCGCCGTTCTTCCGGGCGATGTTGCCTTTAAGCTGCACGACACCTTTGGTTTCCCCATCGACCTGACCGTCGAGATTGCCGGCGCTGCTGGTCACGACGTCGACATGGACGGCTTCACCGCCTGCATGGAGGACCAGAAGGCCCGCGCCCGCGCCAACGCCAAGGGCGATGCCTGGGGCAGCTTCAACGACGTGTGGGTCGAGCTTTCGGACAAGGTCGCCGCGACCGAGTTCGACGGCTATGACAACGATGTGATCGAGGGCGCCAAGGTTGTCGCCATCGTGCGCAACGGCGAGTCCGTCGAGTCCGTTGCCGCCGGTGAGGACGTCGAGGTCGTGCTCGACCGTACCCCGTTCTATGCCGAGATGGGCGGCCAGCAGGGCGATGCCGGCGAGCTTTCCGCCGAGGGCGTTACGCTGACCGTTTCCGACACCAAGAACCACAACGGCCTGTATGCCCACGTCGCGCATGTTGCCGAGGGCACGCTGACCGTCGGTGCCTCCTTGACCGCCGCGCTCGACGCCGAGCGCCGTGGCTTCCTGCGCCGCAACCACACCGCCACGCACCTGCTCGATGCTGCGCTTAAGCAGGTCCTGGGCGAGCATGTCTCCCAGGCTGGCTCGCTGGTGACCCCCGAGCACCTGCGCTTTGACTTCACGCACTTTGAGGCCCTGTCCTCCGAGCAGCTCAAGGCTGTCGAGGACCTGGTCAATCAGCAAATCTTCGCTTCCAAGCCGGTCGTGACCCGCGTCATGGGCATCGACGAGGCCAAGGCCGCGGGTGCTGTTGCCCTCTTTGGCGAGAAGTACGGCGATGTCGTCCGCGTCGTCTCCGTGGGCGCCGAGGACCAGCCGTTCTCCCGCGAGCTCTGCGGTGGTACGCATGCCGCCAACACTGCCGAGATCGGCCTGTTCAAGATTATTTCCGAGTCCTCCACGGGCTCTAACGTCCGTCGTATCGAGGCCGTGACCTCCAAGGGTGCCCTCGACTACATGGCCGACCGCCTGGCACTCGTTGACGCCGCCGCCGCTGCGCTCAAGTGCCGCGTCGACGAGGTTCCCGCCCGCGTGGAGAACCTTCAGGCCGAGCTGCGCGAGACTTCTAACAAGCTCAAGAAGGCGCTCACCGGTGGCTCCTCCGATGCCATCTCCAGCGCCATCGACGGCGCTGTCGAGCTCGACGGCTACAAGCTCGTTGTCGCCGAGCTCCAGGGTCTCGAGGCCGCCGACCTGCGCAACGTATGGGATACCGTGCACCAGAAGGTCGCCGGCCCCGTTGCCTGCGTGGTTGCCAGCGTGACCGAGAAGGGCACCCCGGCCCTGCTCGCCGCCGGCTCCGATGACGCCGTCAAGGCCGGTTTCCACGCCGGCAACGTGATCAAGCAGATTGCGGGCCTGGTCGACGGTCGCGGTGGCGGTCGTCCCAACATGGCCCAGGCCGGTGGCAAGAACGCCGCCGGTATCGCCGATGCCCTCGCGGCCGCCAAGACCGCGCTCGGCGCCTAAGAACCTAAGAAGTCGCTGTGGTCGCGCTTGCGCTGGACATAGGGGAGACCAGGATCGGCATTGCCGTCTCGAGCCGTGATGGCAAGATGGCGATGCCCGTCAAGGTGCTCCCGGCTGCCGAGGTCACTGGCATGGCAAAGACGTTTCGCTACCTGGTCGAGGACTATGAGCCCGAGATCCTGGTAAGCGGACGTCCCCTGACCATGGCCGGTGAGCCCGGCCCCCAGGCCGAGCGCGTCGCCGCCGTGGCCCAAAAGATTGCCGACGAGCTCGATCTTCCGCTGGAGTTTGAGGACGAGCGCCTGTCCTCTCAAGAGGCCAAGCGCATCCTGCGCGAACAGGGACTTAACGAAAAGCAGATGAGGGGCAAGATTGACATGATCGCCGCCAGCCTGTTCTTGCAGACATGGCTCGATCGTAAAAACGAGGAGGTCCAGCATGCCTAGCGCTTCCGACCCGCGCCAGCCAAATCGTACACGGCAGCCCGCGCCGCGTCCTGCTCAGCCTGTCCGGCGCCCGGTGCAGCCGACGCAACGTGCGGCTCAGCCTGTTGCGCGACCGGCGCAGTCCTCCTCGCGTGCCGCTCAACCCTCTCAGCGTGCAGCTCAACAGCCGTCCGCCCGCTCCACGCAGCCTGCTGGCGGCGCTCGCTTTAAGCAGCAGGTTCCGACGCAGCGCGCGCAAGCACAGGCTCCGCAATCACGCTCCCATGCACATCATGCTCATGGATCGCACGGTGTGGCTCCGGCGACGCGTTCCAGCTACAACACGCATGCTCGCCGCGGTGCCCAAAAGAAGAACTCCCCGGTACCCATGATCGTAGGCGCCGTGGTTGCCGTACTCGCGCTTGCTGCGATTGCCTTCTTCGTCGTGCCGGCCGTTAAGGGCTTCTTTACCGGAGAGGATTCGAAGGTCGCCGCTGGCCAGCAGGTCACAATCACGATTCCCGAGGGAGCCTCGGGCGATACCATAGCTTCGATTCTCTCCGAGAACCATATTGTCGAGAATCCCAAGGATTACTACGCGGCGGTCAAAAAGCTCAACGCCGACATGTCGCTTAAGCCCGGCACCTACTCGTTCACCACGCTCATGGATGCGACCGATGTCGTCCAGCAGCTCATGGAGGGCCCCAATGCCGGCTCCGATGCGCTGACGATCCCTGAGGGCCTAACGGTCGATCAGGTCGCAGATCGTGTTGCCCAGGCCTACGACAGCATCTCCAAGGAGGACTTCCTTAACCAGGCAAAGGCGTCCAACTACGTGGGCGACTACAGCTTCCTCGAAGGCGCTGCCAACGATTCGCTCGAGGGCTTCCTGTTCCCCAAGACGTATTCGCTTGGTAAAGACCCGAGTGCCGACGACGTCATCCGCGCCATGCTCGACCAGTTCAACACTGAGTATAAGTCGCTCGATTTTGCCGGTTGCGAGGCCAAGATCAAGGAGCGCTACGGCGTGGAGATGTCCGATTACGACATCATCAACCTTGCCTCCATCGTCGAGCGCGAGGGCCTCAACGCCGAGCAGCGCGCGCATGTCGCCTCGGTCTTCTACAACCGCCTTGCCGGCAAGCTCGATGGCCTGCGCTATCTCAACAGCGATGCGACCATGATGTATGTCACCGGCGGCGAGGTTACCGCCGACGACCTGCAGAGCGATAGCCCGTACAACACCTATAAGCACGAGGGCCTGCCGCCCACGCCCATCTGCTCTCCGTCGCTCGAGGCGCTCAAGGCTACCCTTGAGCCCACGGACTCCGATGACCTGTATTTCTACATTACGCAGGACGAGGAGTATTTCTCGCAGACCTACGAAGAGCACCAACAGTCTTGGAATTAATCATGAGGATTTTCAGCCCCAAACGATACGTTGCCTCGGTCGATCGCATCGACCTCGATACCCTGTGGGCCGATGGCAAGCGCGCTATTCTGCTCGACCGCGATAACACCCTGGTGCCGCGCGATACCGAGCAGGTGCCCGCTGCGGTTTCCGCCTGGCTCGACGCCGCCCACGCCAAGGGCTTTAAACTGTGCATGGTGTCCAACAACTGGCATCGTGACCAGGTCATGTCATCGGCCCGCGAGCTGGGGCTCGAGGCCATCAGCCACGCCATGAAGCCGGCGCCGTTTGCCCTTAAGGCGGGCCTTAAGCGCCTGGGCGCTACGGCCGACGAGGCCGTACTGATCGGCGACCAGCTCTACACCGACGTGTGGAGCGGCAACTTTGCCGGTGTCGACACGATCCTGGTCAAGCCGCAGGCAACTCAGGACCTGTGGTATACGCAGATCTTCCGTATCTTTGAGCGCCGGGCCCTGCGCGACCTTCCCTGCGAGGAATAGGTTTCGCCATGTCTCAGCACATCAAACACGGCTGCGACCATATCTTCTTTATCGGCTTTTTGGGCGCGGGCAAATCGACGCTGGCGCGCAACGTGGGCACCATGTTCAAGCGGCGGTTTATCGATACCGATCGACTGGTCGTGCGCCGCTGTGGCAAGTCGGTAACCGAGATTTTTGAGACCGAGGGCGAGGAGCGTTTTCGCGAACTCGAGACCTCGGCACTGCGGTCCCTCCAAAGCGAGCGTAGCCTGCTGGTTTCGTGCGGGGGCGGCATTGTCGAGACGCCGGTCAATATCGAGCTCATGCATGAGATGGGCACCTGCGTGTACCTCGAGGGCGACTTTGAGGATTCGATACGCCAGATTCGCCGTTGCGACACGCGTCCCGATTTTCGTTCGCCCGAGCATGCGGCTCGTCTGTTCGAGCATCGACGCCCGTTGTACCGTCAAGCGGCCGACATTACCCTCGATATTCGCAATAAGTCCTTCGAGGACGTTTCCTACGTTTGTGCCGAGATGCTTTTGGAGCGTGGACTGCTATGATTCGCCGTCAACTTATCAATTTTCAAAACCGCAGCGTCGATGTTCGCGTCGGGTTTGGCGCGTTTAGCGAGCTGTCGCGCATGTTTGCCTCGGTCGTGGGCAAGCCCAAGCGTGCGATGGTAGTCTGGAACGCCGGCGTGGCCGAGCGTTTTGGCGAGGTTGTTGAGCACGCGCTGATCGATGCGGGCTTTGCCTTCTCGCAGCTGTCGCTCGAGGTTTCGACCGCCGGTGCGACCCTGGCCGACGCCGATGCTATCTTTGGCGCTCTTTCGGCCAATGGCATTACCTGCGACGACCTTGTTGTTGCTGTCGGTGATGCGCCGACCTGCTCCGTTACCACCTGGTGCGCCAACCAGTGGTGCGGCCGTACCGAGTGCGCCCTGGTGCCGACGACCTTCGACGCCATGCTCACCGTCGCCACGACCATGGAGCCGCTGGTTGCCTCGGCGTCAAATGCGCTTCCCGCTATCGCGTTCCGTCCCGAGCCGGGCCTGGTCGTGTGCAACCTTGATCTTGTTCGCGAGGCCGAGCCCCAGGACCTTAAGCGCGGGTATGCCGTGCTCGTGGGCACTATGCTTTCGAGCAGCAAGTCGCGCTGGAATCAGTTTACCGAGACCGTCCCCGAGATTCTTGTCGGTGAGGAGGTCGCGCTCGTCAATGCCGTGCAGTGGTCCCAGACCGCGCGCAAGGACGTGCTCATGGCCACGAACCCCAGTGCTCGCCATGCGCTCGACTTTGGCAAGACGGGGGAGCGCACCCTTCGCGTCTGCCTGGGCGATGCAGTGGCGGACATTCCTGCGTACCAGCTGCTGTCCGAGGGTATGCGTTTTGAGGCACGTCTTGCCCACGATGCCTGCGACTTTGATATCGATTACGTCTTTGAGGTCGATGACTGCCTGGAGGACTTTGGTATTGAGGAGCTCGCCTTCGATCTGGAGCCTGCCGCATATATCGAGGAGTTCCGCAAACAGCAGTTTGCGCGCTCGAACCGGAGCATGCTGCCGCTGCCCGCGGCGCTCGGCGCCATCCGTCTGACGAATGTCGAGGACGAGGTCCTCGAGCGCCACGCGCAGGCTTATTTGGCTTCTCGCAAGGAACTTCTCTAAGTTTATTGACATCCATCGTCTTTCGTATCATGTTGGGGGACGGGTTTTATCGGTTGCGAATCGTTCGCGGTTCCGTGCGCCGATTGAGCCCGTCCCGCTTTTATTGAGGACATCAAGAAAGGAAACTGCATGTCTGAGTTTGCTGCCGGTCCTGCCGGTCGTATCGAGCGTGTCCGTGCCCTGATGGTCGAGCGTGGCTACGATGCCATCGTGGTGCGCGACGAGGCCAACCTTCGTTGGCTCACGGGCGTGAAGGGCGTCTTCGACTACACCTTCGAGTTCCCGCACGCCGCGTTTATTACGGCCGATCAGTGCCTGTTCCATACCGACTCGCGCTATCTCAACAGCTTTGAGGAGAACACGCCCGCCGGCAGCCCCTGGGTCTACGACATGGACGAGGGCACCATTCCCGGTTGGGTCGCCGGCAAGATCGCGGCCAACAAGTGCCGCGTCTGCGCCGTCGAGGACGACATGCAGATCAACTTCTACCAGGGCATTCAGCGTGGTCTGGAGGACCGTTCCGTCGCCTGCATGTTGCCGCTGATGCATGACGACATCCGCAAGATGCGCGCCATCAAGGACGCCGAGGAGATCGAGCTCATGCGCCATGCGCAGTCGATCACCGATGCCGCCTTCCAGCATATGCTTGGTTTTATTAAGCCCGGTATGACCGAGAAGCAGGTTCGCAACGAGCTCGAGAACTTTATGTTCGCCAACGGCGCCGACAGCCTGGCCTTCGGTTCCATCGTGGCGAGCGGCCCCAACACCGCCAACCCGCATGCCGTGCCGAGCGACCGTGTCATCGAGAAGGGCGATTTCGTCCTCATGGATTACGGCGCGGGCTACTGTGACTATCGTTCCGACATGACGCGCACCGTCGTGATGGGTGAGCCTACCCAGGAGCAGCTCGACCTGTATGCGCTCGTTCGCCGTACGCACGAGGAGTGCGTCGCCGCCATCCATCCGGGCGTCGAGGGCAACGATATTTTCAAGCTTTCCAAGAAGATCATCGGCGATGCCGGTTATGGCGATTACTACAACCATGGCCTGGGCCACGGCGTGGGCATCGATATCCACGAGCTGCCCAACTTCAACCGCAGCAAGAACATCATCGAGGTCGGCTCGGTTGTCACCATGGAGCCTGGCGTGTACCTGCCCGGTGTAGGCGGCGTGCGTCTGGAGGACTATGGCGTGGTTACCGAGAACGGCTACGAGCCGTTCACTAAGACCCCGCACGATCTGCACATTATCGACTGCTAATCTGCTTTGATAGATTATCGGGGCGGGGCGTTCGAAATGATTCGGGCGCCCCGCGTTCTCTTTTTATGCGCTCGCTGCAGGCGCCGCCTGCAAGTGTATAATTTCGGTCGTATGTAATTTGGACGCTTGTGCGTTCTGCCCATAACAAGAAAGGTCGCTATGCCTACCATTTCTACCGCCGACTTCAAGAACGGCCTCGGTCTCCGCATTAAGGACAAGGTCTACACCATCGTCGAGTTCCAGCATGTCAAGCCGGGCAAGGGCGGCGCGTTCGTGCGCTACAAGACCCGCGACATCAAGAGCGGCCGCGTCGTCGAGAACACCTGCAACGCCGGCACCAAGTTCGAGAGCGTCATGCTCACCACCCGTGAGTTCCAGTACCTCTACAACGACGGTTCCGACTACATCTTCATGGACAACGAGTCCTACGAGCAGGTTCCCGTTCCCGAGGACATGGTGGGCGAGAACTCCAAGTGGCTGCGTGAGAACGACACCTGCCAGCTGCTCTTCGCCGACGACGAGCTCATGGGCGTGACCCCGCCGATGTTCATCGAGACCACCATCGTCCAGACCGACCCGGGCTTTAAGGGCGACACCGTCCAGGGTTCCACCAAGCCGGCCACCATCGACACCGGCGCTGTCATCCAGGTCCCCATGTACCTCAACGAGGGCGAGGTCATCAAGGTTGACACCCGCGACGGCAAGTTCGTCTCCCGCGTCTAGCAACCAATTCTTCTAGGAGGACTCATGCCCCAGGAAATCAAGATTGACGGCATCGGCATTTCGCCCGATGTTCTGACCGCCATCGTCTCGCGCGCCGTCGCGGATGTCGAGGGCATCGCCTCCGTTGGCGTCAAGGACCTTGCCACCAACCTTGTCTCTATGATGCTTTCGTCCAAGGCCCCGGCTTCCGAGCCGGCGGTCGAGGCCGAGGTCATCGGTGACAAGCTCGCACTCACCGTGCGCGTCGTGGTGTTCTTTGGCTATCCGTTCAAGAAGCTCGCCGAGGCCGTTCGTGCCGCTGTGGTCGCCGCCATCGATGCCCAGGTGGGCGTCGAGGTCGAGCGCGTTGACGTTTGCATCGACGGCCTCGTTTTCCCCAAGGAGTAACCTTTGAGCCTTAAGGTTTATCGCGGGCGTACGCTTGCCCGCAGTCAGGCGCTGCAGCTGCTGTTCCAGGCCGAGGCCACGGACAGCCCGCTCGAGCGCGTCCTCGAGGGCGATTTCCTGATCTCGAAGGGTCCCCTCGACCCGTATGCGCTGGAGCTTTGCCGCGGTGCCTACGAGCACATCGATCGCATTGACTGCGCCCTGCGCGCCGTCGCCAAGAACTGGGATCTTATGCGCATGCCCGGCGCCGACCGCAACCTGCTGCGTATCGCCGTCTACGAGATGCGCTTCCTCACCGACGAAGAGGTCTCGGACGCCATCGTGATCAACGAGGCCGTCGAGATCGCCAAGGCTTACGGTACCGACCAGTCCGCGTCGTTTGTCAACGGCGTGCTGGGCAAGATCGCTCGCAGCGAGGAGCTGCCGGGTGAGGAGCTGTATCAGGAGCTGCTGGCCGAGGATCGCGCTCGCGAGGAGGCTCAGGCTGCCGAGGCTGCCGCCAAGGTTGCTGCCGCTCAGGCTGCCGCCGGCGTTCTTGCCGATGATCCCGAGGTTGCCGAGGCTGACGTCGACGCCGTCGAGGAGTAGCCATGCCAGAGGGTTCCGTCCGCAACTTCGACGAGATTTCGGACCGTCTGGACCAGATTATCGCTACCGTTCGCTCCAAGGATACATCCCTGGAGCGCTCGCTCGATCTGTTTGATGAGGCGATTGAGCTGGGTTCCCGTGCGGTCGATATGGTCGACAAGTTTGAGCTGACGCCGCGTGAGGCTGACAAGCTCGAGCAGGAATACGATGAGGATGCGGCAAACGAATCCCAGGATAGTTAGGCCGCATCTCCGGATACGAATGGTTGATGGCATTCATGAAACGTGTGCGTCTTGATGACGAACTGATTTCACAGGGCATCTGCGCCGACCGCGCGGATGCCCTTCGCACTCTTATGGCCGGCTTGGTCTCGAGTGGCGGCGAGCGTCTGACCTCGCCGGGTCTTAAGGTGGCCCCTGGGTTGCCGCTGCATGTGAAGGGGCGCATCCCCTTCGTTGGTCGCGGCGGCCTTAAGCTCGAGGGGGCGCTCGATGCGTTTGGCATTGATCCGACGGGCCTTGCCTGTCTGGATGTGGGGTGCTCTACCGGCGGTTTTACCGATTGCCTGCTCAAGCGCGGTGCCGCTACGGTCGTTTCGGTCGACGTGGGCCGCGCTCAGTTCGATTGGTCGCTTCGCCAGGACGAACGCGTGACGCTCCATGAGCGCACCAACGTGACGCAGCTGCCCGAGCTTGGTTATGCGAGCGCCATCGACTTGGCCGTGTGCGATGTTTCGTTTACCAGCATCGCGAACATCATCGATGCGGTGCTGGCGTGCCTGACGCCTTCGGGTTCGTTTTGCACGCTCGTAAAGCCGCAGTTTGAGGCTCCGGCAGCGCTGGTGGGAGAGGGCGGTATCGTGACCGACCCCGTCGTGCGTGTTGACACGCTCGTTGCGGCAATCGAGCTGTTTGCCGCGAAGGGCCTGTTCCCGGTCGACGTGTGCGTGTCACCCATCCACGGCGCCAAGGGCAACGTGGAGTTTTTCCTGTACGGCACGAGGTTCGCGCCGGGCGAGCGGTCGCAAGACGAACTGCAATCCCAGGTATCGGCTTTGAGCGAGAAAGCTGCAACGCTATGAAGGTCTTTCTGGTTCCCAATTACTACAAGCAAGAGGCGGTCGAAAGCGGCCTGATGCTCGAGCTTTGGCTTTCGCGTCAGGGCTACGAGGTTGCATGGGCTGCCGACCAGCGCTCCAAGATCCAGAGTACGCCCGACGTGGATGGTTCCGACCTGGTCATTACGCTCGGCGGCGACGGCACGCTGCTCCGTGCGGCTCGTATTCTCAACTATCGCGAGATTCCCATCCTTGGTCTTTCCTATGGTCATCTTGGCTTTCTGACGGCAGCGAGTCCCGAGGAGCGTGATATTTTGCAGGTCGTGAGCGACGCCCTGTCCGGTGAGCTCCATGTGAGTCGCCGCGCCACGATCGCTGCGGATATCGTGTCCGTGCGCGAGGACGGTACGAAGGATGTCGTACGCACGTTTGCCCTCAACGACATGGCCCTTACGCGCGGGCCGCTGTCCGATATGGTCGAGTTCGACATCACGGTGTCAGGTCACCATATCGACCGCCTGCGCGGCGACGGCGTGGTCGTTTCCACGGCGACCGGCTCTACGGGCTATGCCCTGAGCGCCGGCGGCCCTATTGTGAGCCCTGATTACGCAGGCATGGTTTGCGTGCCCATTGCGCCGCACACCATTCAGGCCCGTGCTTTCTTGACCTCGCCGAGCGATGTCGTCGAGATCTTTATGTCCGACGACCGACCGAGCGTGCCAGCGATCGCTATCGATGGACAGTTTATTACTTGCGATGGCACGGTCGAGAGCGTGGCCGTGCGCCGCGGTCCCGGAGATGTGTTGCTCCTCGATTACGGCCCCGAGAGCTTCTATAACTCGGTGAGCCGCGTGTTCTATGGAGTGCGTCATGATCGATGAGCTGCAGGTTTCCAACATTGCACTCATTCGCGAGGCGATGCTGGTTCCGAGCGCAGGATTGACTGTCCTGACCGGTGAGACCGGTGCCGGTAAGACCGCGCTGCTCTCGGCCCTCAAGCTCATTTTGGGCGAGCGTGCGGATTCGTCGACGGTCCGCGAGGGCGAGACGCTGGCGAGCGTCGAGGCACGGCTGTTCGACGGCCCGCACGACGCCGAGGGCTTCACCGTTTTGCGCAGCCTTTCTGCTGAGGGCCGCAGCCGCGTCAAGATTGACGGCCGTATCGCCAGCGTGCGCGAGCTTTCGGAGC
>OIXU01000294.1_pt1 | contig 17523 bp, 15 predicted proteins | sample 1587921 | NCBI WGS metagenome assembly OIXU01 (sample SAMN03283238) | human gut metagenome | biome: human-associated habitat; material: feces | host: Homo sapiens | place: Peru | collected 2012
AACCTGTTGTGCCAAGTCCTCCCCCCGTTAGATGAATATTCAATACTATTCTTCTGCGCATTGATCCGCAGAAACTCGCTTCCGCAGGTTACCAGTTGTGGCATAACGGTATATTTATGAGACGACCAAATCAGTGTTTTCCAATAACATCCAATGTGGTTTTTGCCACTAATGCAATCGCACCTATGGCCACTATTCCTACAGCACCTGCTTTTGCAGCCGTGCTAGATGTAGGATCTTTCATTATATCAATTCCTTTCTCCAGCAAACCACCGCTGCCATTTTTCTGAATATCATTCATAGTCAAAATATTATTTGTTATAGAAAATTCATCTGCTCTTCTTGCCAACAATAGACAGCAGTAAGCCAATGATGTTAGGTGCCGGATTTATTGTTCCCAAGAAGCTTTTTTTCCGTATTTTGATTCATCATAAATTTCAAACTTCCTTTCTTGCTGTTCTTTCCTCAGTATCATCAATGCGACAGATACCGCAAAGTCTATATGTATTGGATTCAAAGCGTTACAGCACTTTATTAAGTTCCTTTTCAATATCAGATTCCAAACTCTGACAGTTTGACTTTATGTTATCAGCAATCTTATTAATATATTCTTTTATATGTTGAGTTTCTACCATTATTCTAGAGTTTGATACAGCCCAGAATATATGAAAACCAAACGGCAAAATCATGAAAATAACCGACCACCACATATCATCTTTCATATTCTCGGCATTCAAATCACCAAGATTAAAGCCCAACATTGTCTCCAAGGATAGATTCGTTTTCCTACAAGTCTCGATTACCTCTGTCAAAATAGACTTTAGACACTTATTTCTGAGATCTTCACAGAATTCTTTAGCGTCATTATTGACAAGGTTATAGATGTACTCATTATATCTAGATATGCCAAAGACTGGCATATTAGAAATTTTCGCAATTTCATTGTCTTTCCAATCGTCAACGATTTCGCACATACGAGCAACCACATGTTTTGGTAATCTTTCTATAACAGATTCTTTCCATCCCGTAAGTATTGCCTTCTGCACTTCTTCTTTTCCAAAAGGATGAGTTACCCCTGCACGAGTCTTTTTCTTTTCAGCACACGTGGAAACAATATTAATCCTGCCCTTACAAGAAGACGGAATGTAACCTTGTAACTCATTCAGTATAGTCTCTTTCATTTTGGTTTCGCTGACCTTATCAACTTGATCCGCCTTTGTTAAAACAACTGTAAGAGCATATCCGTCAGCCAGCAACATCCGAATAATTTCACTATCAATATCTTCCACTCTACCGCCACCAGCCTGTATACAATAAATCACTGAATGGAACCAATCTTCCATTTTTTTATGAACTCCGTGATCTTGGAGTGATTGAGCCACCAGTTTTTTCCAACGATCCACCTTTCCGGCTTCTATCCCCCAAGAATCAAATACGCGAACTTCTTGACCATTGATACCAACAGTGTATTCATAAATCCCTTCACCTGTCACCGGCTTTCCTGTGCCTGTCTGGGCAAAGTTAGCATCACATATATAATTAAGGAGGGTGCTTTTACCAGTTCCAGTTTTGCCCATTATAAGGACATTACACTTGAAATCCTCTTTCATTGTAATCTTTATTATTCAGGAATATCTTTTGCTTTTTTTCCGCTTTTTACCCATTCAGATGCGGTATCCATAACTGTCGAGCCAAAATTCTTCATCATCTCTTCCGCCGAGGCATAATCACCATTAAGCCTTGCTTTACATATATTGTATGAAACAGCAGAAGTAGCCTCACCAACACCAGCTGTAATTGTTGATCCAACGCCTCCAGAAATTGCACCACCTATCGCAGTTCCTATTCCAGGAATCAATTTTATTAAGTTTGCGACAGCGGATTTTCCCAAACTAGTCAGCAGACTACCTATCAACGACGATAGGCCCATTGCCTTTATCATTTCAGAAACAGAACCTAAATCATATAAGTATAAGATTCGCGCTATCAAGGCCATTTCATTAGCGACAAGAAGTGGGGCATCAGACATCGGAATCGGAGCAAACCCAACGCCAAAAGCGGCAGTACAATGCTGTCGAATATATTTTCGAGCCTGTTTCCTTTTTGCTTCAAGATCAACTTTCTGGCTCTTTATAAAAGCAAACCTAAGTGATGCCGGCAATCTCTCAATCGACCATTGAATGAGTTCTTGAATATGATTATACTCAGACATTTTGGTTGTCGTCTCAAAAACACAACCCTTAAGAGACTCTGGTAATATGGATTTCATTTCTGCGACTTCTTCATCTGTTGCAGTATCGGCTTTAGTAAAGACAACGGCAACAGGAATTTTCGAATCAGAAAAAGCCTCTAATGCTTTCATATCATAGTCCGTCACTCTTCCCCCACTTAAAGATATGCAATACCAAACTATATGAATTGCGTTCTCTGGTGATTGTGTTGTTTCTGCAAGTTTGATAACACTCTGATAGAATTCATCGTCAGCTTCATCACCCAACTCATATCCTTTGCTATCAAAAATTCTGACATCTGATTCCTCTGATTCGAAAACCTCTATCTTTTGTGTTACAGGCTTCCCTGTTCCTACAACCGCAACATTCTCTCCAAACACCATATTAATCACACTGCTCTTACCGACACCGGTAGCCCCTGCAATAAGTATATTTGGTTTCTTAATGCTTTCTTTAACTTTGGCATATTCCTGTTCGAATTTTTTGCCATAATCGTAATCTTTTTCCATAATTGTTCAATATAGACTTTATTAGATAAACCTTTTGGGGACAAATACACACAACATTGTCCAACCAATCCTGATTTAACTACAATCAGTTTTTCATTTTTTCACTAATTCAACAGAACCATCTTTGTTGAATTTAACATTATATCCTTTAAAAAGACCGCATATTGCAACGGAACCACTTATAATGATGGCCAATTCTACTGCAGATATTGTCAGAGTTCCAACTGTCAATCCGGCGGCTGTAGCCGTTAAAGAAGTTCCAGCCGTAAAAGGGGCAGCTATTATTCCTCCTACAATTGCAGCAGCAGAGGCAACTTTCGCTACTTTCTTTTTCTTTTGTTCGGATTTGGATTTTTCTCGAATTTCATCAGCAAGCGAACCGACGATAATAATACGACTCTCCTTACGTTTGAGTGCTTGTTCAACATCTTGTCTGTTATTAACGGTAATCATAATAATGATATTTCAATTTTCATTCAACTGTATATTACAAACTTATATCAACAAAAAATTGATAACTCCTGTCGTAAAAACTACTTGCCCTTTCGACCTATAGTGAACCGAATCAAATCTATGATGCTAGGTGCTGGGTCAGTCAAAGAATGTAAGTATAAGTAACGAAGAAATTTTTTGGGATAACTCTTGGCCCCGCAGCGTGGGCAAGGCTGCGGCATAGTGCGAACGGTGGCGTTGTCTTCGAAGTCGAGGGCCTTGAAGACGTGACCGCAGTTGGGGCAACGGAATAATGTGGTTCCTCTCAGCATGGTTGTTTTGCTTTTTTTAGTTAGATTCTCTTTATCAACTTGTTAGAAAATCCGATAATTATTTTTACTCTACAAAATAAGCTCTTTTCAGTGCCATAATCAGGCATCTTGAAAGAGTCGTTTCTTATAACGCTGTAAATATATTCATTTATTTTGTGAATAGTTGGTTGATTTTTGGTCCATATTTGGTCCAAATGAAGGTGGAGGAAGACTTGGTTACGCACGGAAGGGCTGCCTAGGTTGTTTCATGAGGGAAACGGCAAGGTCTGCACACGTGTGGGGCAAGGGCTGGGAAATAGCGCTGGCGGTGCTGCAGGAGGGATCGGAAGAAACACCGAAAACAGAATTGCATCAGATATGCCGCCAGGAGCCTTTCGGCGAGGGTTCCGGCTGCAAATCTGTCTTGGGGCAAGGGGGTGCGTGACCTACTCAGCGGCGATCGGGCGAAATTTGGTTTTCCATTGGCTCCAGCCGGAAGCTGTGCGGTATTTTTCCAATGAAGCTGCCGGAACTCGGATCACATCAGCATATTCACCCAGATAAATATCATCCATAACAGGGGGATCCTCCGCCAAGATATTGACTGCTTTCATCGACTCACAACCCTTGAAAGCATCCTCCTCTATCCGGACAACTCCCGCAGGGAGGGTCAACTGCCTGAACGCACAGTTCATAAAGGCCATTTTACCAATCTCCGTCAAAGCTTCGGGAAGCGAGGTGAACTCCAAAGAGACACAGCCCGCAAACGCCTCTTTGTCAATTTTTGTAATCCCCGCCGGAAGGCTCTTCAGCTTCAGATTCCCGCAGCGTTTGAACGCTCTGAGCTCAATAGTGGTCAACCCTGACGGAAGTTCAGTCAAGGCAAGTGTCTCACACTCCTCAAAAGCCTGGAGGCCAATAAACGTCAAACCGTCAGGAAGCTTCTTGAGATTCAATTTAGTTATACATCTGAACGCGCTCGGGCCTATAGAGACCAAACCGGACGGCAACTCTTCAGGAAGCACCCCATTGCTTCCCTCAAAGGTTCCTATCTCAATAGAAGTCAAAAGAGGAGGAAGTTTGGTCAAGTTCACGTTATCACAAGAAGAAAAAGCATAAGCGCCTATCGACCTCAACGTCTCTGGAAGCGAATTCAATCTTATGTTTCCACAACCGGCAAACGCTCTATACCCTATGTCTTCGAGACCATCAGGCAGCTGTGTCAGACACAAGTTGGGACAGCCTGAGAACGCACTGTTTCCTATTCGGATCACCTTGGCAGGCAATTTAAAATCAATCAGGTACTTACAGCCAGAGAATCCATCGTTCGGGACAGCTGTGAGTCCTGTGAAATACTCAAACTCTTTGAATGAACGGATGTCTGTACTGCGAGAGAAAACACTTCCGATTGTCCTGACATCCGCAGCCTCCTCATATGACAATTCGCCATCGCCATCCTTGTCCCAATTAGAAACGCAAATCGCCTTGACAGCGGAATCCTCAAACTGAATCTTATTTCCGTCAGGAACCGGAGGTTCCGGCGTGTCGTCATCAGACAAGGCCTTGTATTTGCCTTTCCATTTACTCCAATTTGCGGCGGATTCATATTTCGGGATAGATTGTTCCGGCACATAAATAGCCTCTGCCCTATTTCCAAGATAGGTGTCCAACATTTTCGGTGGCTCTGATGCGTAAATCTTGACGACGGAAGGATAACAGCCATAAAAGGCATCGGTACCAATATGATCGACACTTGCCGGAATCGAGAGGCTCTTTATTCCGCAATTTTTAAACGCACCATCACCGATTGTAAAAAGGCCATCCGGCAACTCTGTAATATTCAGAAGATAGCAATTCTCGAACGCATTATTGCCGATTTCCCTAAGGCCGGAAGGCAACTCAGTCGCAGCCAGATGCCAGCAATTCCGGAACGTGTTCTCACCGATCCTAACCAGATAATCAGGCAGTTTTGTCCAAGACAAAGCCTCGCAGCCATCGAAAGCACCTTCCCCTATCTCTGACACTCCTGACGGAATGCTCTTTGGATTGAAATTCTTTATCCCACCAAACGTACTTGCACCTATCATCTTTAACGAAGCGGGAAGGTCCTCGGGAAGGACACCTTGCTTACCCGCAAAAACAGCCGAGCCTATTGATATGAGGTTGGACGGCAACTCAGTCAATTCAATGTTGTCCGCTCCGGCAAAGGCATACCACCCAATAGTCTCAAGACCATCAGGCAAAGATGTAAATCTCACATTCTTACACTGATGGAACGCCCATTCGCCCATTTGAGTCAGATTCTTAGGAAGACCGGTCAGTTTCAACTCCCAGCATTCACTGAAGCCGCTGGCTGAAATCTTAAGAATACTGTCCGGCAATTTGATTTCGGACAACTTATGGCACAAGGCAAAAGAACAGACACGCAGGTTGGTGAAATATGCCAACTCGTTGAACGACACAATGTCTGAGCTTTCAAAAACGCGACCTAAATCCATCACATCAGCCGCCTCAGCCACAGACAACTCGCCATCACCATTCCGATCCCAATTGGCGACACAAAGAGCCTTCACGGCAGGATCCTTGAACTGAATGATCCCTTCTGCCGGCGGGTCAGGATTCACAGGCGGGTCAGGTTCAATTTGCTTGTCTCCCGTCTGAACCGTCAGCAAAGAGGAGACCTGCTCGTCGCGTCCGTTACCTACCCAAACCTTATAAAAATAGGAGGTGGAATATTCAAGATTCTCTATTGTCAAGGAATATCCCAACCCGTCTGGCCGGCTCACTTTGTGCCTTTCCATCATAGACTCATCAGTCCCGAAATAAAATCCATATTCAATGGCGGCGGCCATGTCTTCCTCGGTCTTGAACTTCGCCGTGAGTGTGACCCGGAGATCCTGCACCTGCGCGGTTGCCGATGGCAGGACAGGTGCCCTCAATCCTGCCGGCACACTTCTCTCCTCGCAGCCGGTCAAAAGAACCGCCGCAACGAGAATCACTTTATTGAATATTCGAAACAAGTTCATCCTTAATTGGTCACGTTTCCGCACAAACTTACAAAAATTCCTCGGTTTTTAACACCGGACAGACAAGAAATGTTCTCATCGAAACAAAACGCCGCCCCTTTGGGCCACGAATGCGACCGGAATTGCCGTCCAAGGGTGTCGCCCGGCACTCACAGGCAACAGAAAGGGGCGAAAACGTCGCCCAAGGGCGCCACCCGGCACTCACAGGCAACGAAAAGGGGCATAAACGTCGCCCAAGGGTGCCGCCCGGCACTCACAGGCAACAGAAAGGGGCATAAACGTCGCCCATTGGCGCAGCCCAGCACTCACAGGCAACGAACAGGGGCGAGAACGTCGCCCAAGGGTGTCGCCCGGCACTCACAGGCAACGAACAGGGGCGAGAACGTCGCCCAAGGGTGTCGCCCGGCACTCACAGGCAACGAAAAGGGGCATAAACGTCGCCCAAGGGTGCCGCCCGGCACTCACAGGCAACGGAAAGGGGCGAAAACGTCGCTCAAGGGCGCAGGGCCGCACTCTTAGGCAACGAAAAGGGGCGAAAACGCCGTCCAAGGGTGCCGCCCGGCACTCACAGGCAACGAAAAGGGGCGAAAACGTCGCCCAAGGGCGCAGGGCCGCACTCTTAGGCAACGAACAGGGGCGAGAACGTCGCCCAAGGGTGCCGCCCGGCACTCACAGGCGACAGAAAGGGGTATAAACGTCGCCCAAGGGTGCCGCCCGGCACTCACAGGCAACAGAAAGGGGCATAAACGTCGCTCATTGGCGCAGCCCTCTCCGCAGGTGACGACTGTGGCCGGAAGCACCGCCTATGAGGCGTGCCGGATGCGCCACTGACTCTGGTGAAAATATGCCTTCTTGAAAAACCTACTGTCCGAGCATCCGGCGGAAGGTCTCCATGCCTTTGGTGGCGACTTGGCGGATCTGGGTGATGCGAGGGTCGGCGATGGCCACATCCTCGGGGTCGATCAGGTAGATCGGAATGCCGTTCGGAGCATAGCGGTAAAGGCCGGCGGCGGGGTAGACATTCAAAGATGTGCCGACGATCAACATTATGTCGGCGGCGGAGACGATGTCGATAGCCTTCTCGATGTTCGGGACGGCCTCCCCGAAGAAAACGATGTGCGGACGCAGCTGGCTGCCGTTCGGAGCCTTGTCCCCCAGATGAACCTCATCGTAACCGATGTCAATCACCTCTTTTTCTGAATATGACCGGTCATATTCACCGTCCTCGGGCCGAACCTTCGTCGCCTCGCCGTGGAGGTGCAGGACCTTCGTGCTGCCGGCCCTTTCGTGCAGATTGTCAACGTTCTGGGTGATGACCGTCACTGAATATTCCTTCTCCAGATCAGCGATGGCGTAATGCGCGGCGTTCGGTTTCACCTCGCTGAGCCTCTTGCGCAGACCGTTGTAGAAATTCAGGACCAGTTCCCGGTTGCGGTACCAGCCCTGGATTGAAGCGACCTCTTCGGGATCATATTCACCCCACAGGCCGTTGTTGCCCCTGAATGTGCTGAGTCCGCTCTCGGCGCTCACTCCGGCGCCCGTCAGAACGGCGATTTTCTTTTTCGCTGAGTTCATATATTCATCCTCCTTTGAAAGGTTGCGCGCGGCCGCGACCGCATATTCGTAAATTATTGATTCTTTTTGAAATAGTAGTTCCTGAGCCAGTACTCGAACAAGGGGTCGAGAATCACCGGTTTCGCATCCTCGCCGACAAAAGTCAGAATCTCCTTCTTCATCAGAGCGTCCTTCAGGCGGCGCACATTGGCGGACGAGTTGAGGGAATATTTCCGGATCACCTCAGCCGTGCTGAACTTCGAATAGCCGTCGATGATCGCCTTCAGCAGGCTCACCTGGAAGGTGGTGAGGTCGTTCATCATCGAGATGAAGCGGCCTCTGTTTATCGCCATCACGGTCGCAAGGGCCTCCAGCAGGACAGGCTCCATTATGTAGCCTTTGGACAGCGAGTCGCAGACAGAGGTGAAGTGATTGATGTAGAAAAGATTGCACTTGAAGAGGCGGCACGCTCCGCTGATCAGGTCCCTGTCGATGACCTTACCGCTGGCGAGGAATCCCTTGATGATGTGCTCGACAATCTCCCTCTCATCCACCCTGCTCAGTTTCAAGCGGGTAGCCCTGCGGTAGAAGAAATGCCTCTTTATGAATATGTCCTCCATCGCATTGACCTGCGAGCCTATGAATATATAGGAGAAGATTCTCAGGCCTTCAGCCTTGGCCTCGTCCATCACTTCCTCCATCAGTTTGAAGATCCGCTCGCCGTCATCGGCCAGATCCAGATTCTGGAACTCGTCGATGATCATAAACGTTTTCTCTCCCCTCTCGGCCGCAAGAACGTAAGGCAGTCTGAGGACGGACTTGAGATCCTTGTCGTCCAGATCCCAGTTCGTGGAGAGGATTATGTCCCTATCCGAGAACGCTTTGCGGTCAAAGACCCAGTGCGTGCCTTCCATATAGGCAGTGACTATCTTTTCATACTCGTCGGGGGTGGATGCCACCAGCCTTATGACAGCGGCTCCCAGCCTCTTTACAAAAGACTCGCCTTCCCTGATGTCCAACGCTGTCATCTCCCCCACCGTGAACCTATCCCCGTTCACTTTCATCTTGGTGAAAACCTGATGGACAAGAGATTTCTTTCCTGCGCCGAACGGCTCCCAGACGACCACATTCTCACTCTGTGTCAAAAGGTTACCAAGGATGGCGCAATCTTCCTTACGGCCAATGAAATGCTGGCCGGTAACGTATCTATTGTACAAAAACGGGCTATCCATCGAAATAACATTTTTGTTTTGACAAAATTAACATTTTTTTCCTATCTTTGCACCCGCTTTAGAGAGCGCTTGGAAATTTTATGACGGAAAATGTCTTGATATTCCCAAGTTTAGAGAAAAAAAGGAGGTGGTAACAGCATTATGATCATAGTTCCTATCAAGGAAGGCGAGAACATCGAAAGGGCTCTGAAGAAATTCAAGAGAAAATTCGAGAAGACCGGTGCCATCCGTGAGCTTCGCGCCCGCAAGAACTTCGAGAAGCCTTCTGTAAAGAGAAGAGCCGCGAAGATGAAGGCCATCTACGTTCAGCACCTCCAGCTGCTCGACGAGCAGTAATCAAGACTGACACAGACAATCATGACCGGATCGCGCCCAGCGGTCCGGTTTTCGTATTTAGTAACGTGAAAAAAATAACCTGCTTCAGATTAGGAGAAGATTTTCGAGGATAGATCTATTTTCGAAGAAGGAGTGTGCCGGTGGCACATGACTGATGAGAAAACAGATATAGACCGAAAAGATTCCTTAAGATGAGGCAGGTTATTTTTTGAAGGTTACTTAGTAATCCTAAATCATTAATTGGTAAAGATTTGGCGGTATTTTCGAGGATAGATGTCTTTTGGAAGAAGGAGTGTACCGGTGGCACATGGCCGATGAGAAAAAACCGCCAGACCGAAAAGACAATCAAAGATTACCAACTAATTTATTAACGCTTACTTATCAGCAGTACTGAATCCGGCTAATTATAGCTATATTTGTAGATTATGGGAAAGGATGTCGTCAAAAAAGGGGCGCGGCGCTGGCTCCGCCCGGCACTCTGGACAATCTTCGGCGTCTGGGCGGTGATCATCATCGTCCTGCAGATCGCGTTGAACTCCAAGGTACTGACGAGAGTCGTCAACGATGTGGCCAAGGAATATGTCGACGGGGATGTCACGTTCACCGGCATCAAGGCTTCCATGTTCAAGAGCTTCCCTAACCTCAACGTCACTATCGACAACTTCTCCATCACCTACCCCCACGACAGGTTCGCCGCGTTCGACTCACTGGACGTTCCGGGAGGCTACCTCCTGAAATCAGGGCGCGGAGAGGGAGCCGACACCCTGGCACATTTCAGAAAGTTCTCCGTCTCGGTCAACTACCTTGCCGCTGCCACAGGCAGGCTCAGGATCCGCCACGCCATTCTTGATCATCCAAGAATATTCGCCCACCAGTACGACTCCACCACGGCGAACTGGAACATGTTCGGCGACGGTTCCGTGAAAGAGGATGGCGACACCATCGCCTCCACGCTGCCGCCGGTCTCGGTGGGCAAGGTCAGCCTCGGAGGACGGCCATTCATAGTCTACACGAATCCCTCCGACACCATATTCGGATGCATATTCCTAAAGCAGCTCACCGCGAAGGGGCGTTATGACGCGAAGAGGAACAAGATCGAGGGGGTGAGCCTTGAGATGGACTCGCTGTTCGTGGCGGGGCGGCTTCCTGCGGACACGGTAGCCCTTGGGGTAGAGCGGCTCGGGATCAAGGAACGCGCCGGCCACTTCGATGTCAACCTCTCTTCGAGGCTGTTCCTCGGCATGGAATCCTCCGGCAGGATGTCGATTCCGGTCGAGATCGAAGGCGACATATTCCCGGAACTTGGGAAAAAGTGCGTGACGGTCGGGAATATGACCGCGCGGGTAGCCACCGTCGGGCTTTCGGCCAACGGGAAGGCGGACTTCTCAGGTAAGGATATTCACATCAAGGGATCTGTGGCGACGGAAAACGCCTCCATCAATGAGATAGCCGGGTATTTCGGAGACAACTTCCCTATTCTTAAGAAGTTGCGCACCGATGCAACGCTCTCCGTCAATGCATTCTGCGACGGCAGCTATGACAAGAGTACCGGCAGCCTCCCTCCTCTTTCGGTGAGGATCCAGGTTCCGGATTCCAGGATCGGCTGGGAGGGCATTTCCGGCGACGGACGTTTCGACCTTGACATCACGGCCACGAGCCAAGACGGAAAACTCACCGCCGAGGTGCCGGATTTCTGCTTCAGCGTCAACGGGATGAAGGTGATGATGAGCGGGACAGCCGACGACCTTCTTGGTGCGGATCCGAAGTTCGACATCAGCAGCGACATCCACATCGTCCTGGACTCGCTGGCCTGCTACCTTCCTGACAGCCTCGGGGTTTCTGTCCACGGCGACCTTGAGGGGATAATCGAAGGTGACTTCCGCCTGTCACAACTGGATGCGTTCAATTTCTCCGAGATCGGGCTTGAGGGGCTTCTGGAGAGCAACGGCATCCGGATCAGCATTCCGAAAGACACCCTGTTCGCCTACTTAGGCCACACGGACATCAGCCTCGGAGCCTTCAACCACGACGAGGATGATCACGACGGACACGGCGGTAGCGGCCACAGGCACTCGGGACTTTCCGTGGCGATCGACAGCATGCTGACTGAATATGGCGCCTCGACGTTCATACGGGGTACCGGTCTGACTCTTTCGGCACACAACACCAAGGAGAGGATATCCGCTGATCCGAAGCGCCACCCGATCCACGGCCATCTTGACATCGCTTCCATCGGAATGATGGACATAGACTCCTGTTTCGTAGGAGCCATCGGCTCTGTCAACACATTCAAACTGAGCCTTAAGCAGACAGGAACGCATAGCGTGCCGTTCATCAGCCTGTCCAGCAGGAACAAGAATATAACTCTCCGCGAAGGAGTCACCAGGTTCTCCGGACAGGATGCGAGGCTGTCGGTCGAGGCGCATCCGAACTCCGCTGAGAGACAGCTTCGCAGGAAACACCTGCTGGACTCCCTGCAAAGGATCTACCCTGGAGTGAAACGCGACTCCCTGCTCAGGAAAGTGTTCGGGAAATATGCGTCCGGAACCACCTTGCCGGACTATCTTTCCGAAAAGGATTTCGAGAAGAGCGACATCAAGATCCAACTTGGTGAATCCTTTGCGAACTACATCAGAGACTGGGACATCACAGGGAACATCGACCTAGCCGAAGGTCTTGTCATCACCCCATACTATCCACTCGACAACAGGATAACAGGATTCAGCGGGAAGTTCTCCAACAACACGATCGACCTCAACAGACTATCGTTCAAATCCGGGGTGTCGGACATCTCCGCCACCGGCCATCTTACCGGTCTCAAGAGGTTTCTTGTCTCCGGCAAGGGCAGGCTCAACCTGGATCTGGGCATAACCTCCGACGAGATCGACATGAACGAGATCCTCATCGCGCTCAACGCCGGAAAGAAATTCACGCCTATAGGCCACAACGCGGCTCTCTCCGGAGTTGATGACAACGCCTACCTCAACACCGTCAAAGAGATGACAGCCGCGGACACGACCGCCTCCACCTCGCTGGTCGTGCTGCCGTCCAACCTCAACGCCAAGATCTCGTTGAGCGCCAACAAGATAAGATACTCAAACCTGGAGACATCCTGGGTGGCCTCGGACATCGTGATGAAAGAGCGCTGCCTTCAGGCGACGAACACCCTCGCGACGACGAACATGGGCGACGTGTACCTCGAAGGTTTCTATTCGACCCGCACCAAGAAAGACCTCAAGGCCGGCTTCGACCTCACCTTGTCCGGCATCACAGCCGAGAAGGTTATCCAGCTGTTCCCGGCAGTGGACAGCATCGTGCCTATGCTCAAGGCTTTCAGGGGACTGCTCGACTGCGAGATCGCCGCGACAAGCTCGATCGACACATCCATGAACATTGTGCTGCCGACCCTGAGCGGCATAGTGAAAATTGACGGCAAGAACCTGTCCCTGACCGACAGTGACGAACTCAACAAGCTCCGCAGATCCCTGATGTTCAAGGACAAGGACTCCAGCTTCATAAAATCCCTGTCAATCCGCGGCATCATCAAGGAGAACCACATGGAGATCTTCCCGTTCCTGCTGAACATCGACCGCTACTCGATCGCGGCCAGCGGCCTTCAGGGTTTCGACCAGCGGTTCAAGTACCACCTTTCCGCCCTGAAGTCGCCGATTCCGTTCAAGTTCGGCATCAACGTGAACGGCACCTTCGACAATTGGAAGTGGAAACTCGGCAAGACAAAGTACAAGAGCCGCAACATCCCTCTTTTCAATGATCAGGTCAACAGCCTGACGCTAAACCTGACCTCCGCCATCCACAACATATTCGAGAAGGGCGTGGAGCAGGCTCTGAAGCAGAACGAGCTGTCGCAGAAGGCGATAGAGAACAAAAAGAAGGAACTTGACTATTCCGCCTCCCTGACGGAAGACCTCTCCGCCGACGAAAAGAAAACCCTCAAAGCCCTTGAGACCGTCACCGGCGCCGGTAACATCGGTGACAACGGTGCCGGCTCACATCTTCCGCACGCTGAACCAGCCGGAACGAACGATGCGGCAGAGCGCGACGGGCAGAAAAATAATATTTGAATATTAACAGATTTCAACTATCTTTGCAAACCTTTCGGACTCGGAGCAAAGGCAGCTTCCAATCGCCCAAACTCCCTGCGGAATCCCTATCATCATCTAGATTCCCCTGCCGGAAGGCTTTGCGGGTGTGTTGAAACTGGTAGACAAGCCAGACTTAGGATCTGGTGCGCAAGCGTATGGGTTCGAGTCCCTTCACCCGCACAAAAATGCCTTCTAATCAACTGATTAAGAGGCGTTTTTCTTTTTCAATAGGTGTAATAAGTATCCCAAAATTATCCAAGAATCCCGTACCGGTAGAATATTGCGTTACGGCTAGTACACAAAAGGACTATTTCATGTACCAACCACGTTTCTGGAGACATTCGGTACACCATTGAGGCTTCTCCTGTACCAACCATGTTTCTGGAGACATTCGGTACACCATTGAGGCTTCTCATGTACCAACCATGTTTCTGGAGACATTCGGTACACCATTGAGGCTTCTCATGTACCAACCACGTTTCTGGAGACATTCGGTACACCATTGAGGCTTCTCCTGTACCAACTACGTTTCTGGAGACATTCGGTACACCATTGAGGCTTCTCCTGTACCAACCACGTTTCTGGAGACATTCGGTACACCATTGAGGCTTCTCATGTACCAAACTTATCTTTCGGATTAAAAACCGAGGGGTGAAGCAGAGAGCCTTACGGCTCAGATTGGCAGCCGGGTACAGACATTGCCCTAATAACGTCTGTAGTGACTGCGAACTCTCTCAACCTTGCCGAAACGTACTCGCTTGTAGGCTCGCACCTGGACAAGTCTGACAATCTCCACCTCAATGGCGACTATCACAAGATGTTGGCTTGTTCTCATTCTGCATACTTATTGTTAGGAAATTGAGAGAACAACCGTCCTTGTTGTAGTACCCCTCGGTAGATGATATAAAACAAAAAAAGCAAGCATCCCTTTTAGGGAAAAGATGCTTGCTTTTACTTGTCTTCCTAACTCGTATGAGAACATTGCAAAGATAGCCATTCTTTTCAGATTATCAAGCAATATCGTAGACTTTTTTCATCAAGACTCTTCCTTCCAAGCATTCCACGAACTCCAGCACTATCTTGAAGTCCTCGATAAAGGTTCGATAATCTTCCACGATTCAGCACAAGGGGACAAACTCGTCCGAGGCTACCCTTTTTTCATTCCTATAACCCGCTGGAAATCCATCCAATCCCCCCAAAAAAAGGAAGCCACAGAATCGAGAATCCATAAAAAACTGATAATGAATATATTCGTAATTCCTGCCAGTCAAAAATGGAGGGCAGAATCCTGTATATCCCTATGAATCAAGAGGTGGCGCTTCACCTGCTGACATTCAAGTTATTACGGATCAGTGCTAAAGCCGCTCTTGAAAAAAGGGCTAGACATTGTTGTTTTCAATGGATCTGCTTACATATATTAGGGAGACGTTTCAGGCGAGTGGGAGATAATATATTGTTAATGAGAGATATAGAGGTTTATCTTCAGCGGGAATCCGCTAAAGGCGGATACCGAATCAACTGACTTACAAGTAATTATAAAAGCACGTCATTTTCTCGTTGCAATTCTACCGAGGGGAATTTCACGACAACTCTTGCCAAAACTTGTATGGCGACAAAATCAAACTAAGTCAAAGCCCTTGCCTCCCAACCGGACAAACTAATGTAAAAGCTGATGGGATGAACTTCTATGGCAAAGCCTTTGAATATGCCCTTGCCACCTAACCGGGCAAACTAACGCAAAAGCTCCCACCCGAGCAGACTGGCGGGAAGTTTAGCATTGTCACACCTATATACAACAAGGGAGCACACGCATTCAACAAGGAAAGCACACGCATTCAACAAGGAAAGCAGACGCAACAGTGTAGTGCGGCTACGCGAAGAGGCGGAGGTTGTCGAAGGTGGGGGCAAGGGAGCCGGACTCGATGCGGTGGATGATCTCCACGACCTTGTCGTTCATCGGGGTGGGGCAACCGACTTTGCGGCCGTAGGCGCTGACGGCACCGTTGATGGAATCGACCTCGGTTTTCTTGCCGCGCTCAAGATCCTGAAGCATACTGGCTTTCAGACGGGCGTGCTTGCGGATGGCTATCGGGATGATCATAAAGGAGATGAACTTCTTCACGGGATTGCTGTAATCCAGAAGCTTGACTACATCCTTGCCTTGGATCGGCTCGATGGTTATGCCGCCCTTACGGCAGACATCAATGCATTCCTTGATCAAGGCCTGCACGACCTTCCTTGAGGAACGGTCCGAAGCGGCCTCTCCGAAAGTGCAGCCCAGGACAGCGCTCATTCCGGAGAACGCGGCGTTGATCAGGAGCTTGCTCCAGCGGGTTCCGAGGAAATTCTCCTCTACCTCGACCGGGCCCATCTTCTCAAGGAGGGCCTTGACCTCAGCGAAATGCTTGTTGACATTCTCGGAAACCGCGCCCAACGAAAAAGTGAGGCTGTCCGGCGAACTGGTCAACTCACAGACTCCCGGGCCAAGCATCGTGGCTCCCCAGGCGACAGTGCAGCCAAGCACACGGGACGGACCGACGATCTCGGAAATCAGCAGCTCCGGCAACCCGTTCTGGAGAGTGACGATCACACCATCCTCAGCGAGGGAACCTTTGAGCATATTCACAACCTCGGCATTATGCAACTGCTTGGTCATAAGGAATATGACATCATATTCACCAGTCATTTCCTCATCTGTCAGGGCGGTCACCGGCTGAGTGAAATTCACGGTGCCTACCACTCTCGCACCTTCGGCACGCAAGGCGGCGACGTGAGCCTTGTTATGGTTGATGAGGTCAATCTGACCTCCGTTCTTCGTAATATACGCGCCCAGAATGGTTCCCAACGAACCGGCGCCATAGATGGCACTTCTCATATTCCTTGAATATTCAAATTCCGCAAGCAGGCAATCACTTGCCGAATACAATCCGTTCGAGGGTGATTGCCCACCCTTGTCAATGAATATCTCCGCGGCAAAAATAGTGATTCCCTTCCGGATGTCAAAGCCGTTCAGAAGAAATCAGCGCGGCCAGATTGGATTTCTGATCAGTAAGGGTTAACTTTGCATTGGGGAAATATTCCCGGAAAACAAATAAGTTTGAAATGTTCTTTGAGGTGAACAAATTTTCAAACCAACGAGTCAAAACAGCTTCTAAAAAACATTAGAATAATGAACAGAATTGTAAGAATCATCGCGGCTTCGACGCTGACATTCGGACTCTTGCTCTGCGGGACTTTCGCTTTCGCGCAGAAGAGCCCAGCGTTCGAGGCTAAGTTCAAGATCGCGGAAGGCGCTGACCTTCGCATCCTTGACGACAACATCTGGGACTACAGCAAGGACACCATTCCTCCGAAATGGAAGGAAATCGGAGAGGATCCGCGTGACTGCAACAGGGCCCCGCAATTTGCCAGGCTCGTAAACGACTACCTTCCTGACGTCTTCGCGCTTCAGGAATATTCCAGCCATATGCACAAGGAATTCTACCCTCTGGTGCAGAAAGACGGCTATGTCATCGCCTGGGAATCGAAGAAGGACTGGAACAACACTCCGATCTTCTACAACAGCAAGACGCTTGAGCCTCTGTACGTCAACTACAACAAGTACACTCCCGAGCAGTGGTGCAACCACGGATCCAAGTCCTTCACCTCGGCTGTGCTGAAAAGGAAGGCCGACGGGAAGATATTCGCGATAATCGGCACCCACCTTTGGTGGAAGAGCGAAAAGTCCAAGCCGGGCAGCACGATGGCGAGAGCCTCACAGCTCCGTCTGGTGATGGCGGAGACCGACAT
>OIXU01000296.1_pt1 | contig 17504 bp, 13 predicted proteins | sample 1587921 | NCBI WGS metagenome assembly OIXU01 (sample SAMN03283238) | human gut metagenome | biome: human-associated habitat; material: feces | host: Homo sapiens | place: Peru | collected 2012
GCACTTACTAATAACTGTTAAGCTATGGAAACAACCACTAACTTATTCATTAAAAAGTCAATGACCGCATTGTTGGCTTTGATTACCATCATGTCGGCTTTCTCGTGCCAAAACAACAGCTTTGACGAAGTTGCCAAAGACAATGGCAATACTGAAGAAGTAGCCCCGTCACAAGGCATGAAAATCGATGGGCTGGCAGACAACATGTGTAGCCAAGACGCGTACAAGGTTGCCAACATCTTCCTTTCAAGCAAAAGCACACGTGCTTACTCGAAAACTATCAGCAACGTAACTCCATATAACGATGCCCAAGGCAACCCCTTGTTCTTCGCCGTAGACTTTGCAGACAACCAAGGTTACGTGCTTGTCAGTGCCACCAAGAAATTCTTTCCTATCATTGCTTATTCAGCAAGCGGATCTTTCGAATCTACAAAAGGTTTATCGAAAGAATGGACAGAAGGCATCTCCAAGGAGATCTCCAAGGCTAAGGCTTCTTCCGACAAGAAAATCAATCCCGAATGGATAAAATACGCCACGTTTTATCCTAACGACATCGAGACAAGAGCCTCCAGTAATGAGATAACCAAATGGAAAAACGAAATAATAACAGAATATAAAGGTAAAACCGACAATCCTATTGTTAACAATTCTAATAATTGTGACAGTTACAACTCGGAATTCATGACTTTAGGAGGATTCGAACAACGATTTTCGTCGCATACTTCACAAGAACTGGAGAAATTAATTGACTTTGAAATGTGTGACAAGCTTGGTTTTGCGAAAGAAGATATTCTTTGCCAAGTTTTCTACTGTGAAAAATCCACAGTATATGGACCACACTTAAAAACCACATGGGATCAATTCTATCCATATAATGGAGCTATAAAAGATGGAGCTCTGGGATGTGTTACCATTGCGCTTGGTCAATTTATGAATTACTATCGCATACCATCCAACAAGAACTGGGATGCCATAAATAAAGACGGCAGTACGGAACAGCAACTTTTCCTTAAAGAAGTAGGAGAATCAGTAGGGATAAATTATAATTCCTCAGACAGAGGAGCTACCACGAGGGAAGCGATCAATTCGCTTAGGAATTATGGTTATCGAATTAAAGAGACATTTGATCTTCCAGGCAATAGCATATTTTATAACAACCCTGTTATATGTCGTGGGGAACCGGAAGATAATCCCGAAGGTGGACACATGTGGGTCATAGACGGCATTAACGTAAGAAACAGCTTTACGATAGTTGATGTCTACCTGCCATTCAAGCAAGATTTAGTGTCATACGAAGTTAAAGAGGGAGACAACCCATATTATCCTTGCATATCCAAAGAAATCAATCGCTTAACTTTCCAATATTACCACATGAATTGGGGAGGCGCCCTCTCATGGAACATAGCAGGCAATTACGAATGTGATGCCGCACACGAGACATTTAAAATTGATAAAGAATTCATTTATAAATACTAAGAAGCTATGAAAAAGGAACTGTTATTCGTCTTGCTACTTCTTTGCGCAGGTTATGCAATCGCATTTTCCCAAGAGAAGAATGGCATTTTCGTGGAGTTCTCAGGAGGGTTCTCCAATGAAAGGGACATAGAATATTATCATCACCCTGCAATCTTAACACCTGGCTTAGGCTATAAAATCAATGATAAATGGGCTGTGGGAATGAGAGCGTCTTTCGAATTAGGAAAAGATTGGATTTCTGACAAAGAGGCCTATAACGCGGAGAATCGCTATTACTTCTTTACTCCTTACGCAAGATTTTCTTTCGCGAAGGTTGGTCCCGTGAGATTTTTCACGGAAGGATCAGTAAGTTGGGTAAAGCACTCTTGGGAAAACGATTGGCAACCTCACGCCCCTTCTTGGTTCGATTTCAGTGGCAATGGCTTTGAAGCTGGCATGAACATAGGAGTAAGCTATGAGATATTCAAGCACTTGGATGTCTTCGCACGAGGCTTCTTCGTAGGCTATAGCAACACGGGCGTAACCCATGAAGGAGCCGTGGTAGGCAATGGCCGCTTCATTCTGGATGCCAACTGGCGCAGGGCGGCCATCGGTCTGCGGTTCGTGATTTAGTATTTTTCTTATACCCTCAACGTGCGCATGGCGTTGAGCACGCACAGCACCATCACGCCAACGTCGCCAAAGACCGCGAAGGGCATGGCAAGACTGCCGAGCGCGCCCGTGGCGACAAGGATAAGGATTACCACTTTCACCGCTATGGCGAAAGCGGAGTTCTGGCGGGCATTGGCAATGGTGCGGCGCGCTATATGAATAGCCGTGGCTATCTTCGACGGCTTGTCGTCCATCAGCACCACGTCGGCAGCCTCGATAGCAGCGTCGGCGCCGAGCGCGCCCATGGCAATGCCCACGTCGGCACGGGCGAGGACGGGAGCGTCGTTGATGCCATCTCCCACGAAGGCGAGCGTGGTGCCTTTGGGCTTGCCGTTGATAAGTCGTTCCACCCACTCCACCTTGTCTTGCGGCAAGAGCGAGGCGTGATACTCGTCCAAGACGAGGTCTTCGGCCACATGCCCTGCCACGCGCTCATGGTCGCCCGTGAGCATCACGGTCTTCCGCACGCCAAGCCTCTTCAGGCCGGCAATGGCCTCACGGCTGTCGGCCTTCTCCTTGTCGGCTATCACGATGTGGCCGGCATACACGCCGTCGACGGCCACGTGGATAATGGTGCCCACGGTGTTCTTGCATTTCTCGCACTCGGTGACCTTGGCGCCTGAAGCCTCCATCAGCTTCACGTTGCCCACGCTGACGGCATGACCATTCACCGTGGCGCGGATGCCTTGGCCCGCGATCTCCTCTACATTATCCAAACGGCAACCGTCGGCGAGCAGTTCACCGATGTTAGTCACGTTGCCGTCGCTGCCCAACGCGGCATCCTTGAACGCGGCGTTGTCGAACGCCGCGCGAAGGGCGCAGGCAATGGGATGCGTGCTGTACTCCTCGGCGTGGGCGGTGAGATGCAACAGGTCGTTGGCGTCTATGGCCTCTGGATGCACGGCATCTACCGCGAAGACGCCTTGCGTCAGCGTGCCGGTCTTATCGAACACCACGGTGGAGAGCCTCGCGAGAGCGTCCATGTAGTTGCCGCCCTTGATGAGGATTCCCTTGCGCGAGGCTCCGCCAATACCGCCGAAGAAGCTCAACGGCACGGAGATGACGAGAGCGCACGGACAGCTCACCACGAGGAAGCTCAAGGCACGATAGACCCACGTGGCAAGGCCCTGCCCATAACTGTCGCAGAAGAACGGCGGCACGAAGGCCACGCCGATGGCGAGAAACACCACTATCGGGGTATAGACACGGGAGAAGCGGCGGATGAAGGTCTCGCTATGCGACTTGTTCTCGGCCGACTCCTCCACGAGCTTTATTATCTTTGAGGCGGTGGAGTCGCCAAACGACTTGCCCACCTTCACGCGCAGCACGCCCGAAATGTTTATGCAGCCGCTCAGCACGTCGTCGCCCACGCCCACGTCACGCGGCACGCTCTCGCCCGTCAACGCCACGGTGTTGAGACTGGACACGCCGTCTGTTATCGTGCCGTCCATGGGCACCTTCTCGCCGGGGCGCACCACCACGGTCTCGCCCACGGCAACCGTCTTGGGGTCAACGGCCGTGACCTCGCCACCTCGCTCCACGTTGGCCACGTCGGGGCGGATGTCCATAAGATCGTTTATAGACCGCTTGCTCCTGTCCTCAGCGTAATCCTCGAAGAGTTCGCCCACCTGGAAAAAGAGCATCACAAACACCGCCTCCGGGAACTGTGGCTCAGCGCCGGGGAGGAAACCAATGAGCAAGGCGCCGATAGTGGCAACGCACATGAGGAAATCCTCGTTGAAAGGATTACGCTCGCCTATGCCTTCCTCAATGGCCTCGCCCACAACGTCATAAGATATAATAATGTAGGGCACGAGGTAGACGAGGAGCTGACCCCAAACCGGCATGACTATCGACTTAGTAACCATCCAAGCCACAAAAAGCAACACCGCGGTAAGCGCAATGCGAGACAACTGTTTTTTATCCATATCCTTTGTTTTTATCTTTCCAGTGTTATCTTTCTTGTTACGGGCGCAAAGTTACAAAGGCAGAAGCGCAACCAAGTTGCAAAGTAACTGTCGCGGCTCATGAATTACATGGGTGTTCCATAGATTAAGGCAAAAAACCGATAGCCATGATTTTTTCTAAACAAAACAAGGCAATTAACCTTTCGCCACTGTTAAACATTGCTAACTGCAAGGAAAAACTGCGCTTTACGTATCGAAATGTAACCAACTTTTCTTAATTTTGCTTTCGTAATAAAAGAGTAACACCTATTATACAAAAACCACAATGATTGACAAGACCATCAAAGAAGAATACGACGTGATTATTGTCGGCGGTGGCATCACCGGTGCCGGCACAGCACGTGACTGCGCTCGCCGCGGAATGAAAGTCCTTCTTGTCGAGAAGAACGATTTCACCAACGGAGCGACTGGTCGTAACCACGGTTTGTTGCATAGTGGCGCCCGTTATGCCGTCACCGACCAGGAGTCGGCACGCGAGTGCATAGAAGAAAACATGACGCTTCGCCGAGTGGCTCGCCATTGCGTGGAGGAGACCGACGGTCTCTTCATCACGCTTCCCGAGGACAGCCTCGACTACCAGAAGACGTTTGTCGAGGCTTGCACAAAGGCCGGCATCAGGGCCGACATCATCTCTCCGGAAGAGGCACGCCGCATAGAACCTGCCGTCAACCCGACGCTCATCGGGGCAGTGCGTGTGCCCGATGCCTCGATAGACCCGTTCCGCCTCACCACGGCAAACATCATCGACGCCAAGCGTCATGGTGCCGAGGTCCGCACATACGTGGAGGTCGTGGGCTTCATCATCGAGAATGGCGTGATGAAAGGCGTGAAGCTGCGCGACAACCGCACGGGCGAGCAGAGTGAGGCTCACTGCCGCCTCGTGATAAACGCCGCCGGCATCTGGGGACAGCCTGTCGCACAGATGGCCGGGGTGCAGATTAACATGTTCCCTGCCAAGGGCACCCTGCTCATCTTCGGCCACCGTGTCAACCACATGGTGATAAACCGTTGCCGCAAGCCCGCCAACGGCGACATCCTCGTGCCCGACGACGCGGTCTGCGTAATCGGCACCACCAGCACGCGCGTGCCTTTCGACCAGATAGACGACATGCGCGCCACGCCCGACGAGGTGGAGCTGATGATTCGTGAGGGCATGACCCTCGCGCCAAGCCTTGCCACGACACGCATCATACGCGCTTACGCCGGCGTGAGACCACTCGTGGCTTCCGACAACGACCCGTCGGGCAGAAGCATCAGCCGTGGCATAGTGCTCCTCGACCACGAGAAACGCGACGGACTGAAAGGCTTCGCCACCATAACGGGCGGAAAGATGATGACCTACCGCCTCATGGCGGAGAAGGCCGCCGACCTGGCTTGCCAGAAATTAGGCATCGACAAGAAGTGCGACACGGCCGTCGTGCCTCTCCCTGGCTCGGAGAAGACCGACAGCGAGATAAAGGCTGAGATGCACGACGACATCTACAGCGACCTCGTGGCTTCTACAAGCCGCGTGGCGGAGATAGGACGTCACGGTACATTCACCAACGAGATTCCGCACGAGACGATAGAAGACCGCGCCCTTGTCTGCGAATGCGAGGAGGTGAGCGCCGGTGAGGTGAAGTTCGCCGTGGACAAGCTGCATGTGCACAACCTCATAAACCTGCGCCGCCGCACACGTATCGGCATGGGAACATGCCAGGCGGAGCTTTGCGCGTGCCGCGCCTCATGCGTGTTGTGTCAAGTGGGCAACAACAAGCCAGAAGAGGAGCTCGCCGACCTCAAGTCGTTCATGCAAGAGCGCTGGAAGGGCATGCAGCCCGTGGCTTGGGGTGACACGCTGAAAGAGAACCAGCTGACGCTGAAGATTTACCAGGAACTTTGTGGACTTAACGCTTGACAAAAATGAAATTCGATACTATAATAATAGGTGGCGGACTGAGCGGACTGACGTGCGGTATCGCCCTCGCCAAGAAAGGCAAGAAAGCCGCCGTGGTGTGCGGTGGGCAAAGCAGCCTGCACTTCAACTCTGGCTCGTTTGACCTCATGGGCTACAACGACGGCAAGGCCGTCGACTACCCTGCCCAGACAGCGGGCCAACTGCCAGGAACCCACCCTTACGCCAAGGTGAACGACATTGAGGCCCTTGCCAAGGAGGCCAAGCAGCTGCTCGAAGAGGCCGGCATAGGCACTAAAGGCGACTGCAACAAGAACCATTACCGCCTCTCGCCCATCGGCAAGCTCATGCCGACATGGCTGACGATGGACGGACTGTTCACCGTGGACAACGCCGAGGAGCTCAAGAGCAAGAAGATATGCCTTGCCAACATCACGGGCTTCCTCGATTTCCCGGTGCCTTACATCGCCAATGGCCTGCGCGAGTTGGGCGCGGAGGTGAGCCTCCGCACGGTGACGACGCCCCTGTTGGAGCACGCGAGGCAGAGCCCATCCGAGATGCGCGCCACAAACATAGCCAACTATCTCGCCAACGACAACAACGTGAAGGAGGTTGCCGAGAAGCTTAAAGCCGCCGTGCCAGCCGGAACCGACCTGCTTCTCCTGCCCGCCGTGTTGGGAGTGGCCAACGACCACGCCGCCAAGCTGTTGCAAGACAGCCTGAGCGTGGACACGCGGTTCGTAGCCACGATGCCGCCATCGGTGCCTGGCATCCGCGTGCAGACCCTTCTGCGCCAATGCTTCCAGAGGTTGGGCGGCACGCTCATCCCAAACAACACCGTGGTGAAAGGCGAATTGGATGGCAAACGCCTCAAGAAGGTATATACCGACAAACTGTGCGAGACGGCTCTCGAGGCCGACAACTTCGTATTCGCAGCGGGCTCGTTCCTTGGAGGCGGCCTCACGTCCAACTACGAGGGCGTGCAAGAGCCTATATTGAACCTTGACGTGGACGCCGACGCCGACCGCACGAAGTGGACATCCCACGACCTCTACGACAAGCAGCCGTACCAGTCATACGGCGTGAAGACCGTCGGCTTGAAGGCGACAAAGAACGGCCAGACTTTAGATAATGTGTATGCCATCGGTTCCATCCTCAGCGGCAACGACCCTCGCATGGCGACATCAACGGGTATCGACTTGCTGACGGCTCTTGCCGTGGCCTCAACCCTAACATCATCCGATAAAAGATAACAGCTATGCAAGAGAAGATACAATTAAGAAACCTCAGCGAACACGACTACGAGCAATGCCTGAAGTGCAGCATCTGCACGGCGTATTGCCCAGTGTCTACCGTGGAGCCTGAATACCCTGGCCCTAAGCATGCCGGTCCCGACTTGCTGCGCTACCGCCTGAAAGACCCCGACTTCTTCAACGAGACATTGAAGCTCTGCCTCAACTGCAAACGATGCGAGGTGGCTTGCCCGCATGGCGTCAAGGTTGGCGACATCATCCAGGCCGCCAGGATAGAGTTCAGCACGCACGCGCCAAGCCTGCGCGACAAGATGCTCGCCAACACCGACTTCGTTGGCTCGATGGCTACGCTCGTGGCGCCGTTGACCAACTTCTTCCTCGGACTGAAACCTGCCAAGGTCGTACTCGACAAGGTGATGAAGATCGACAAGCACCGCCAGTTCCCTGCATACGCCGGAAAGAAGTTTGAGACGTGGTTCCACCAGGAGGCCGAGGCCAAGCAGCGGGAATACAAGCGTTTCGTCAGCTATTTCCATGGCTGCTATGTCAACTACAACTTCCCGCAGCTCGGCAAGGACTTCGTGAAGGTCATGAACGCCTGCGGCTATGGCGTGCGCCTCTTGGAGAAAGAGAAATGCTGCGGCGTGGCGCTCATCGCCAACGGACTTCCACAGCAGGCCAAGAAGCAAGGCGAAGTCAACATGTCGTCTATGGAGAAGGCCATCAACGGTGGCAACGAGGCCGTGCTCACCACAAGCTCGACCTGCACGTTCACCATGCGCGACGAATACAAGGACTTGCTCAATATCGACAACAGCAAGGTGCGCGACAGCCTGATGCTCGCCACGAGGTTCCTCTGCCAGAAGATTGAGGAGGGCAAGATAAAGCTCGCGTTCCGCGACGACTTCCACAAGAAGGCGGCATACCACACCGCTTGCCACATGGAGCGCATGGGCTGGAGCGTGTATTCCATCCAACTGCTGAAGATGATTCCAGGCCTTGACCTCACGGTGCTCGAGAGCCACTGCTGCGGTATCGCCGGAACCTACGGATTCAAGAAGGAGAACTACGAGCGCTCGCAGAAGATAGGTGCGCCGCTGTTCCAGCAGATTCGCGAAGTGAACCCCGACTGCGTGGCCACCGACTGCGAGACCTGCAAATGGCAGATTGACATGTCGACGGGCTACACCGTGGAGAACCCGATATCGCTCCTCGCGCAGGCCATCGACGTGGAGGCCACAAGGAAACTGAACCAGTAAAACACCCATTCATTCCCATCCTGCCACGTGAGGATTCATCATGACGGCAGGATGGGAATGCCACTTAACATTCGAGGCATGAAGCTGTGACAGCCACAGTCTCGAAGCGGTAAGGGAAGGAACAATTAACAGGAAGTAATGGCATAAAAAAGAAGTTAAAACTATTGGAGGCTATTGCTTTTTTACCTAATTTTGCGACAGAAGGATAGCACGACAGCTCTTCATCTTATAGCTGTTACACGCCAGGAAAGGAAAACACTACAACCGTCTTAAAAAAGACAGCTACAAGAATAATACAAACTTAAAAACTCAATTATCTATGCAAAAGTACATCTTAGCTCTTGACCAAGGGACAACCAGCTCCCGCGCGATCGTTTTTGACCATAGCGGAAAGATTTGCAGTGTAGCACAAAAAGAGTTTACACAGCACTTCCCGAAACCGGGATGGGTGGAGCACGACCCAAACGAGATTTGGTCGTCTGAGGCCGCCGTGATAGCTGAAGCCATATCCGCCATCGACATCAACGGCCTTGACATCGCCGCCATAGGCATCACCAACCAGCGCGAGACCACCATCGTGTGGGATATCGACACCGAGGAGCCAATATACAACGCCATCGTATGGCAGGACCGCCGCACGGCCGAATACTGCGACAAGCTGAAGGCGCAAGGTCTCGTCGACAAGGTGCGCGAGAAGACCGGCCTTATCATCGACGCTTATTTCAGCGGCACCAAGATTAAATGGATTCTCGACAACGTGCCTGGGGCACGCGAGCGCGCCGAGAAGGGCAAGCTGCGCTTCGGCAACGTGGACTCTTGGCTCGTTTGGCGTCTCACGCGCGGTGAAGTGCACTGCACCGATGTCACCAACGCCAGCCGCACCATGCTGTTCAACATCAACACGCTGCAATGGGACGACGACTTGCTGAACCTCCTCGACATCCCACGCAGCATGATGCCTGAGGTGAAGTCGTCGTCAGAGGTCTACGGCCATACCAAGACCACCATCTTTGCCCACGAGGTGCCTATCGCCGGTATCGCCGGCGACCAGCAGAGCGCGCTCTTCGGCCAGATGTGTCTCACGCCGGGCTCTATCAAGAACACATACGGCACGGGGTGCTTCGTGATGTTGAACATTGGCGACAAGCCCTTGCTCTCCAAGAACAACCTCCTCACCACCGTGGCTTGGAAGATTGGCGACGAGGTGAAATACGCCCTTGAAGGCTCCATCTATGTTGGCGGCAGCGTGGTGCAGTGGCTCCGCGACGGCCTCGGCTTCATCAAGAGCAGCGGTGAGGTGGAAGAGCTCGCCTCGTCGGTGCCCGACAGTGGCGGCGTGTATTTCGTGCCGGCCTTGACAGGTCTCGCCGCTCCTTATTGGGACCAGTACGCACGTGGCACCATCGTGGGCATCACGCGTGGCACCACTCGCGCCCATATCGCGCGCGCCGCACTCGACGGCATAGCGTTCCAGACCTACGACATAGCGCAGGCCATGGCCAGGGACCTTGGCGCGCCTCTCACTGAACTGAAGGTCGACGGTGGAGCATCACGCAACAACCTGCTCATGCAGTTCCAGTCTAATCTTCTCGGCATCCCCGTGGTGCGCCCGAAAATCACGGAGACGACGGCTCTCGGCGCCGCTTATCTCGCGGGTCTCGCCGTGGGCTTCTGGAAAGACATCGACGAGATAAAGAGCCAGTGGCAGGTGGAGCGCACGTTCAACCCTGTTCCCGAGAACGAGGAGATAGAGAACGCCAAGAAGGGATGGCAGGATGCCATCCAGCGCACGCTGACCCATAAGTAAAGCGCGCTTTAACCACAAACCAGCAATCCCTACCCTTGCCCCTCCCCCATTGCCTAAACAGGGGAGAGGCAGGATACTGACCTTGAAGAAGGAAACATAAAGACTTTATAAACCAAAACTAATTTATTATGGATTATTCTATGACTACACAGTTCCTCATGGAACTGATCGGCACGATGGTGCTTGTGATATTCGGAGACGGCGTTTGCTGCGCTGTCAGCCTGAACAAGAGTAAGGCCCAAGGAGCAGGTTGGATTGTTATCACCATCGGCTGGGGTCTCGCGGTGTGCATGGGCGTGCTCATCGCAGGTCCATACACAGGCGCACATCTCAATCCCGCCGTTTCCATAGGTCTCGCCGTGGCCGGCAAGTTCCCATGGGCTTCCGTTCCGGCATACGTCATCGGCCAGATGATTGGCGGCATCCTTGGCGGCATCATCGTTTGGCTGTTCTATAAAGACCACTTCGACGCCACTGAGGACAAGGACACCAAGCTCAGCGTGTTCTGCACGGCTCCTGCCATCCGCAACTATCCAAGCAACTTCATCAGCGAGTTCATCGCCACGTTGCTGTTGGTATTCCTTATCATCGCCTTCGGCACGAAGGGCAACGTTTACGACCCGGAAGGCAACACCTTCGGCCTCTCAACGCTCGGTCCAGTGCCTATCACTTATGTCATCGTGGCCCTCGGCATGTCTCTTGGCGGCACTACAGGATACGCCATGAATCCCGCCCGTGACCTCGCTCCGCGTATTGCCTACGCCATCTGCCCGATAAAGGACAAGCGCGATCCCGACTGGGCTTATTCTTGGGTACCCGTCTTGGGTCCAGTGCTCGGCGGCGCCGTTGCCGGACTCTGCGGCATCTGGCTCATGAGCCTCTAAACACACGGTGACGCGAAACATAAAGAAGCGATAAACAAAAAACCATTAAAAGAACTATCTTATGGGAAACTTTGGCAAGATATTATGCCTGGCTGCTATATCCCTTCTTCCTTTCAGCACACAGGCACAAAAGATACACGAGTCAGCCAGCCTGGAGACGTCACACCTGTGGCGTGGCCTTGAGGTAGGAAACGGACTGATATTCAACAACGACGTGTCGCTCAGCGACAACAACGACCACTTCAAGATTGGATTGTGGGGCGGAATGGCCACCGACGGCGACTACAAGGAGGCCGACGTTTACGTCAACTACAACAACAGCGGCTTCAACCTCGCCGTTTGGGACTTGTGGAACTTCTCCGACGGCATTCCCGGCAACGGGAAATACTTCACTTGGGACGCACGCAAGACATCCCACCTTCTCGACGCGGCCATCAGCTACGACTTCGGCGTGAAAGCCGGCTTCCCGCTCACGCTCTCGTGGGCAACGCTCCTCGTGGGACGTGACCGTGGCGCGGCCAACGAGCAGAACGTCTACTCCACTTTCGTGCAGGCGAGCTACCGCCTCTACGACAGCAAGGACTGGGCCGTCGACGCATCCGTGGGCGGGATATTCGCCCTCAACCCATACGACAAGGACAAGTATCCGGGCGAGAACAACAACCTCTACGGCAAGTCGGCTGGCATCAACGACATCCGTCTCGGCGCCACATACAAGTTGAAAGTGGGCAAGTTTGACATGCCGGTGTCGGCACAGATGATGTGGAACCCGGAGGCAAGCAAGGCTTACTTCAGGGCAAGCATCACGCTCATCAACATTTAGACGTATAAAGAAACACAAATAGGGAAAGCCCCAGCTTCCATCACGAGCTGGGGCTTTTTCGTGCCATCATGGTTAATGGCCAATGGAAAAAATTGCCTCCGCGCTGTCGCGATATTCCACAAAATTAGAGCGTGGGTAATACGCAAGGAAATATTTAAAAGAGGCGCAAAATATAAATAAAAGTTAACGAGGTAAATAAAGTGGCGTAAGCATTTTGAAATAAAAGCCTTTTGATATAATTTTGCAATACAAATGAAACAATAACAACCTTTACTCGAAACAAATATAACCACAACTTAAAACACTTAAAACAAGACACTATAGTAATATGTGGAATTTTTTAACACCGCCAGCCTTCAAAGCTGAGCAGACCGGCCCTGAGGCCGACGCGCGCTATCGCAAACTGCGGTGGCAAGTCTTCATTGGCATCTTCATTGGTTATGCAGGCTTCTACATAGTCCGCAAGAACTTCTCGATGGCCATCCCAATGCTCGCGCCTTTCGGTTTCGAGAAAGACGAGCTTGGTATCGTGCTGTCAATGAATGCCATCGCCTATGGATTCTCCAAGTTCATCATGGCGAGCGTCTCCGACCGAAGCAACGCACGTCGCTTCCTCCCCTTGGGTCTTATCCTCGCCGCCCTTTCAATGATGTTCATGATCGTGCCGGTACAGTGCCTCGGTTCTGAGCACAAAGGTCTGGCAATAGCCTTGATGGCCGCTCTCAACTTCCTCGTGGGTTGGTTCAACGGCATGGGCTGGCCTCCCTGCGGCCGTGTGATGACCCACTGGTTCTCCATCAAGGAGCGTGGCACATGGATGTCGGTATGGAACTGCGCCCACAACGTCGGCGGCGCCATGGTAGGCCCAATGGCCGTGTATGGCGCCATGTGGTTCGGCTCATGGTTCTATGGAGCCGACGAGCAGCGTTACTTCCTTGTCGGTACATACCTCTTCCCCGCTTGCGTAGCCATCCTTGTGGCCATCGTGGCCTACACCATGATACGCGACACCCCACAGTCGTGCGGCCTGCCGTCAATCGAGAAATGGCGCGGTGAATATTCCGACACATATACCGACAAGGCAGAGGAAGTGCTGTCTACAAAGGAGATTTTCCGCACGGTGCTCACCAACCGTTTCCTCTGGTACATCGCTTTCGCCAACGCCTTCGTCTACATGGTGCGCTATGGTTGCCTCGACTGGGCCCCTACCATCCTCACAGAGAAGGGCATCGACATCAAGGAAGCCGGATGGGCGTATTTCGCCTATGAGATGGCCGCCATTCCCGGCACCATCATCTGTGGCTGGCTCTCCGACCACGTGTTCAAGGGTCGTCGTGCCATCCCAACGATATTGTTCATGGCTGTCGTGGCCGTCTTCATCTTCATCTATTGGCAGAACCTCGACAACATCAACGTGGTCATAGCTTGCCTCATCGGCATCGGCTTCTTCATCTACGGCCCCGTGATGCTCATCGGCGTGCAAGCCCTGGACCTCGCCCCGAAGAACGCCGCCGGCACAGCTGCCGGTCTCACCGGCTTCATGGGCTACGTGCTGGGTACCGCCCTCCTGGCCAACGTGGTTATCGGCTTCGTGTCTGAGCACGCTGGATGGGGCTGGACGTTCATCCTCCTCATCGCCGCCTGCGTGATGTCGATATTCTTCATGATGCTCACCTACAGCAAGGAGCAATACTTGGTAAACAACAAGAAATAAACAAGAAAACAACCAAATGATGAGGCATGACCATTCGTAATGGTCAAAAGAAGGGCGCACATTGTCACCTTCCGACTATTACGAATGCCATACCACTCATCCACAGGATAATAATCAAGAAGCAGATTATTTAGCAATTTTCATAAACCTTCATCTCTCGTCCTGGATCAAGCAATGCCCTGGGCGAAGGGCGGCGAGATGCAAGACTGGCCTTACAACTCATCAAGCGTGGGCGGCGGCAACGTGCGCTCTTACACCATCGGCGCCAACTACAGCGCCAACCGCTTCGTGCAGTTCGTGTTCTAAACGACAGCTCTATTAATACCTGCTTTCGTTTTCTCAATCACAAGGGTAACAAGACGGAAGACAAGACAACTGTAAGAAAGGAAATAAATTAAGTCTCTCCTTAAATATTGACCATAAACTCACCCTACTTTCAGATAAAAATACGTATCTTTACACGCGTATTGCATAAAAGGCTGAGAACATGATGACAGAGACTAACGACAGAAGATTGCCTGTGGGCATCCAATCCTTTGAAAAGATAAGAAAAGAAGGATATTTATATGTTGACAAGACCGACCTGATTTGGAACCTTGCCAACAAGGGTATGACATATAATTACCTGAGCCGCCCACGCCGCTTCGGCAAGTCAGTGCTCGTGGACACCCTCCAAGCTTACTTTGAAGGCAAGAAGGAACTATTCGAGGGATTGAAAATCATGGAGCAGGAAAAGCAATGGGTGAAGCGTCCCGTCATTCGCCTTGACATGAGCCGAGCCGGTGCCACGGCAGAGGAAATCAAATCGTATCTGAACAAGGCTTTCAAGAAACTTGAAAAACTGTACCAGATTACAATAGACCCGCAAGACTCCCTCGCCAACCGCTTCGATGCCATCATAGAGACCGCTTGTGAACAAACGGGACAACAGGTTGCCATTCTCATCGACGAATACGACTCACCCTTGCAGCATTCTTGGAAGACTCCCTACCACGAAGAGTGCACAGCTGTCTATCGCAAGGTATTCGCCATACTGAAGGCAGACGACGAGTATGAAAAGTTCGTGTTCATAACCGGCATAACCAAGTTTACGCAAATCTCCCTCTTCTCCGTTCTCAACAACCTCACCAACATCAGCTTTTATCCACAATATGCCGCCCTTTGCGGTATCACCAAGCAGGAGATTACCGACAACTTCATGCCTGAGATAGAGGCTATGGGGCAGAAAAACGGGTGGACAGCGGAAGAGACCGTTGAGCAACTAAAAGCCAACTATGATGGTTACCATTTCAGCGCTGACAACATGGTGGATGTCTTCAACCCGTTCAGCCTCATCAACGCCTTGGAAGAACATAAATTGAGGAACTTTTGGGCAGCATCTGGTGCGACATCACTGTTGCCGAAGTTTGTCGATGACATGGAAATCCGTCTCAAAGACTTCGAGCATTGCGCCATACTGAGCAATATCATCGAAACTTCCGATGTTGTGGGCGGTGGTGCAGAGCTATTCCTTTACCAGTCTGGTTACTTGACCATCAAGGGCTATTCAGAAGGAGTCTATTACCTGAGCATACCGAACCATGAAGTCAGACAAGCCTTATACGAGATGGTGCTGCCGGCCTTGGCCATGCGCAAGCTCGGCGACATCCAGTCAACGCAGGCTTTCTTGAGGGAACACCTCGTCACGGGCAATCTCCCGGAAGCCAAGAAGTGCTTGAAAGCCCTCATCGCCGACGTGCCTTACAGCAACAAGAAACTCGCCTCGATGGATATGGAGGAGCGTTATCGCCTCATCATGAGCACGATATTCAACGCCATAGGCTTCAAGGTCGAAGTGGAGCGCATGCTTGCCACGGGCAGGATAGACATGGTGGTATATACCCGACGCATCATATATGTGCTGGAGCTGAAACTCACCAAGAATGGCGGACTCGCAGCTGCAGAGGAGCAAATCAAGGACAACCGCTATACGGAGCCATTCGGGGCAGACAAGCGCAAGACCATCGCCCTTGCCGTGGAATTGGACGACTTGGGCAAGGGCCTCATCGACTGGAAAGAAGTGGAAGGGGCTTAGGGAAGCGCGAGCGGACGGGCCATGTGGGGTGCATGGCAGGGGTGGCCCCTGCAAAGCGGTTCGGTGTAAGGCCCCACTTGACCGTACCAAAAAACCAGAAAGGTTTGGTACTGGCAGTACCACGGCGTGGTACAGACAATACCACGGTGTGGTAGTCGCAGTACCACGGCGTGGTATTCACAGTACCACGGTGTGGTACAGACCGTACCACGCCGTGGTAGCAACGCCTCCGAGACGCTAACGCGGCTTTTCCGAGACTTGGGGGCATGCGCAGTTGTGCCTTTTGACTGTTAATAATATCTATAAAAGTGATATTAAAGGATAATGATAAGAATAAAAAGCCTATCTTTGTAAAAAATAAAAACGACGACCATGACCAAAGAAGAACGTCATAGTGAAATAATGGACAACCTGCTCAAGCAGGGTTCCATACAAGTGACCGAATTGGCTAACATCCTTCAAGTCTCATCAGTTACTATCCGCAAGGACCTCACCGACCTTGAGAAAGAAGGCAAGCTCTATCGCAGCCACGGCAAGGCCATCCTCATAAACCCCTTCACCAACAACCGCACGGTGACGGAGAAGGAGAAGCTCAACATGGACGAGAAGCGGCTCATCGGCATGGAGGCCGCCAAGCTGATAACGCCCAACGACTCCATCGTGCTGGCATCCGGCACCACCATCCACGCCTTGGCCCGAAACATCCACCCAGAGAGCCGCCTCACCGTGGTCACCGCCTCGCTGCAAGTGGCCGAGGACTTGGCTCCGCTCGACACCATCGACCTCATACAACTCGGTGGCCTGGTGCGCCACACCAGCCTTTCGGTGGTGGGCAAGTATGCCGAGATGATACTCTCCGGGTTCTCGTTCAGCAAGCTGTTCCTCGGCGTCGACGGCATAGACCTGGAGTTTGGCATCTCCACGACCGACATGCGCGAGGCCGAGATAAACCGCGCCATGATGCAGACGGCGCAGAAGACCATCGTGCTGGCTGACAGCACGAAGTTCGGACGGCGATGAACGCGTCTCTACCTATTGGCATGGAAATCCCCGCGACCGGATAATTGCCAGCCGCGGGGGATTGACGATCACTGCGCGCTACTGGAGATAGCGGCCGTTTACATAGCCGTACACGCCATCCTTGACGGCGTAATACCAGGACGTTCCTTCGAGGGCGCAGAGCAGTATGAGCGTATCGCCGCGGTTGACCGTCTTCAGGCTTTCGTCCTTGCTGGGCGTGCTCCACAGATTGATGTTCGCCGAGATGCGCGTGCGGACGCGGCGTTCCTCGTCGGCGACGCGGATGAAGCGGCCGTTCAGGCTCTGCGAGAGCTGCGCGGCGGGCAGATAGCCCGTCTGGCCGAGATATTCGACCTTCAGCCATGCGCCGTCCGCGGTCGTTTCCAGCGCGCGGACGATGAAGCCGTCCATCAGATCGTCGAATATGACGGCGCTGTCGTCGTTCGGCGCGGCGCGCAGAGCGGCGGTTTCGTCCTCGGAGCCGAGCAGCAGCAGCCTGTAATCGCCTTCCGCGAGTACCGGCTCGACCGGATCGACATTCAGCACCTGAGCGGTGAGCTGGCAAACCGGCGCGCCGTCCTCGTCGTAGAGCGTGATCGGCACGGTGCCGGCGCGGCGGCCTGCGAGCGTCAGCGTGAAGCGTCCGTCCGCATCCGCGCTTGTGAGCTTGACGACCGCGCAC
>OIXU01000299.1_pt1 | contig 17458 bp, 17 predicted proteins | sample 1587921 | NCBI WGS metagenome assembly OIXU01 (sample SAMN03283238) | human gut metagenome | biome: human-associated habitat; material: feces | host: Homo sapiens | place: Peru | collected 2012
TCAGCTTGCCAAGCGACAGTTATTGACAGTATTTCAATGAACTTTTATATAGCGGAACCGGTCACCCGGCTTCCATTGTTTAACTTTTTAGTACTGTATATTTTTACCGAAGTATTGGGAAGTATAAAAGAAATAAGAAATGAGGGAGTGTATGGTTTTGTATACACTCGTAATTAAAGATATAATTCTGTGTATACTAATTGCATTGTTATAAACAGAAAATTCTTAACTTTGCAAAAAGTAAGAAGCAATTACACATATGACAAATGAAGCGAATTGTAAGCAGCAATTCATTGATGCATTTCGCACAGAATTGAATGAACTGAAAAAATCAATTTCCTGTGATGATGGCCAATGGACTATAAAGGGCTTTATTGATGTCTACAGAAACGTTTACACAATATCATCGGATACTAAAATTCTGTCGAAGATTCTTGAAATACATCTTTTTCCTATCATCTTCACGTTTGCGGAAAGCATAGGATATAGAATTGTCCTTGCGGACGAACAGAACTATTATCCTGATCTTACTTTTATTAAGAATGATGACGATTCTATCAAGTATGCCGTAGATCTAAAAACAACGTATAGAACTGGGAAAAAGAAGGATCAAGTTGGATTTACGCTCGGAAGTCATGGTACATATTTTACTGATCGCAAATGCACAAAGAATATTCAGTTTCCATATGAGCAATATAAGGGGCATTTCTGCTTGGGTATTATTTACTCAATAAAAGAAGATGGACTCAATATTGATGATGATACTAATGAACTGTCTATAATTAGAATCAAAGAACTTGGTGTTCCATTAGAAAAGGATAAAGTTTCCCGTACAATCATTAGCAAGGACACTATGAAGTCGGTTACTTCAATTATAGGTGATTTCGATTTTTTCTTTTCAGAAAAATGGAAGATAGCGTCAGATAGTCAAGGAAGCGGCAATACGGCAAATATAGGATCTGTAAAAACTATAACTGATATTAAGAATGAATCTGGTGTCTTTTCAAAATTGGGAGAGAAATACTTTGACGAATATTGGATGAATTATGGAACATCATATTTGATGGAGGATGGTAAATCAAAATCTATTACCAATATATGGGATTTTCTAAAATTTAAAGGCGAAGATAATAAATATGACCTTGTCGGGAATGGGGCAAAAAAGAAAAAATAAAGGACGCGATTGCGCCCTTTATTTGTCAAAATAGCGTAGGCTCGTTGTTTGGTACAAGATAGGCATCATCGTAATCAAAATTAAAGACAAGAGCTTCCACAATTGAATGCCGATTCTCTAGGTGTCCTCCTCCATGATAATAATGGCTTTTTGTAATGACATTAAAATTGCCCCAAAATCTTTCTATCATGGGATTGTTACGATAATCATTGTGATGCCATGTTGATAGAATAAAGTTAGCTGGAGTATTTTTTAGTGCGTTAAATAAACGAATCTCATCTTCTTCTGTCCAACCATTATAGTAATCTACATACCTTCCGTAATACGGAGGATCACAGTATATTAGATCACCAACTTGGGCCTGCTTGATTACTTGAATAAAGTCCCCGTTTATGAAATCCCAATGTTTGGATTGTATAATGCTGTTTACATTATTAATCTGGTTGCATATCTTTGTGATATATGCTTGTGCAAATCGATTTGGTTTCTTGCAAAATGGAATGTTCCAGTTTCCTTGTCTATTGAAACGCATCATCCCATTAAATCCTGCTCTGGATAAGAAGATGAAATCATATGGGTTATGTTCTCTGTTGAAGCGGTCGCGGACAAGACGGTAGTGAGCATATCCATCTTCCTCTGCAACTTCAAGTAAGGCGGATTCTCTCATTAGATATTCCCGCATTCTTGAACTTGTGATTGTTCTATCTTGAACACCCTTATAAAAACTAATGATATGAGGATTAGTATCTCCTACGATGAAATTCCCTTGTAACGGAGAATTGAAACCGACAACTCCTGTCCCGAAAAAGGGCTCTAACCACCTAGCCTGTCTATTAATATTAGAATGACTTATAAGGTCATTAATCCAAGGTATTAATTGAGTTTTTATCCCTTGCGATTTTATAGGAGGAATGATCACCATACTATTTCAATGTAATTTAAAATTGTAAATTTAGTATATTTTCTTGAGCTTTTAGTAAAACTGCGTTCGTTATATATCATTATATATCAGTTAACATTTTTTTGATTTTTTCTACAAATATAGCATATTTGTATGAATGCACCAAGATGAATTCAACTAATATGATATTTTTGTTGAAATAACTTATCTTTGTGACAAACAAGGCATATGTTAAAACAAGACAGAACAATCATCCACGTTGAGGTAAAAGATACCCACGATCACTTTTACTTTGGTTCAGCGGCAGCCATGTATGAAGATTCTCGTGTAAAGAATCTTCTTGGCATTGCCTATCAGACCTTTCGGACTAAGCGTGTAAGTATGGATCATCCTTATGAAAACGACTTTGTGATTGTCAGGAAAGGCGAACTGAACACAATTCTCCATGAAAAGGGTAAAGGAGACTCTCAATAGGAATATATGTATGTATTCCGCTCCACAGAAGTTTTAACTCAATTATTCTCCACGGTTTCTTCGTATCGACTTTCGTTGCCTAATAGAAAAGGAACTCGTGAATTGATAACTATTGACAAAAAGGGATGCATTGTATAAAAGTCATTATGGAAGAGAGGTTTATTTCCGGATCAAAATATCCGAACGAGTGACATCGTCTTCTTGGAAAGGATTGGAATAATGGAGATGGGTAAAACCGTTTTCTAATAGTTTAAGGGTAATGGCCTTTTTATTGAGCTCAAATTCCTCATCAGAGCACGGACCGATCATGATGCCCTTGAGTATTTCTTTTGCAAAGTGAAGTTCTTTGAATGGTTTAACGAGGTTGCCTGACACCTTATACTTTAGTTTGTCGTCATTTCTTCTGATTTTACGGAAAATTCTCACTTCCTGCTCATAGCTATAGTGTTTATCTTTCGCTAAATAGGGGAATTGAAAAAGAAAATCGCTAATTAGTTCTATCGTTGTCTCTCCTTTTTCTGCATCCAGCCAACTTCTGCCGAGTAGGTAATTACAAATTACATTATACTCTTCGGAATCTTCATAAATACAAGGAGAAACGTGTTTGTATGAACTTTGAATTAACTGCCCATCAAGAATAAGCATAACGGCAAGCTCTCCGTGCCCATATATCTTCCACATCGGATAGCAATCTCTGGCTCTTGATAAAGAGATCTGGAATGGGAATCTGTTCTTAATGCCTTTTTCAATATTCAGTGAATACGCTTCGTCCATTTCTGTGATGGAGCGAATAATGCTCATTCCCTTTTCAAACTCCATCCTATCTTCCATATAATCAATATGCCCGGCCCATAACACCAATTCTTCGTTTTTGAGAATCCCGTTTAAGAATGTAGAAATAGGCGCATAATAGTACAAAGTGTCATATATGGCCGTATGTTCCGCCTCCACATATTGTTTAATAATCGTTTGAGCATCCATTGAATAACATTATTAAATGTGTTAATTGTCTGTAAAGATACGCATAATCAATAAATAGTTGATAACATAGGTTGCCCTGGTTTTTAGGATTCCAGGAATATGCATTCTTATGGTTTTGCATAATGAGATTCCCCTCTTTGATTCAAATCAAAGAGTTATTTGTTTGTCCGAGTGAAAGGAAAAGTATGAGCCAATTCTGAACCAATTATCACACGCCCGAAAGCCATCTGCCATTTCCGCTATTGCTCCAATGTTAGAAGGCTTTCCCTATGGGCAGAAAGGTATCTGCTGACTTCCTGCCGTCAGTCCGCTGATATATCCAATGACGGAAGCCAAGCTTCCGAACCATACGCCCAGCATGACATTCGCCATCTCCGCATACGCAGCGATGCCGAAAGACTTGCCTTTATGGGCAGAGCGGAACCGGAAGATTGACGCTCTCCGCTCACGCTCCGACCGCCAAACCTCCGGCCTCCCAAACTCGCTTCGCTCGGTAATACAGTAGCGGTGTCGAGACTTCAGCCTTTCTCCGCATCTCTCCGAAAGTCAGAAGACTCGACGCTCATCTGCCCCACCGCCCCACAGGGGCCATAACCGACTCCGCTCCCAAAGTGCGTGTGTGAACCTCATCCCTCGAATCCGAAAGTTAGACATAATCGGAGCTTAGTTGTGTAACAGTCGGCTCCCGCCGCCAGATTACACAACCCCGATTATGTTAACTATCTCCGGCAGTGCGAGTTCGACCGTCCACCTCCGAATCCGCTCCGTCGGGGCGGCTGGCGACATTGAACTCCCTTTAGGGGCCAACGCGCTCCAGGCCCGTCAGGGAGTTCAGGACTTCCGACATACGATGCGTGGGTTTGTTCTCCGACCGCAACCTCTTCCTGTTAAATGCCGTCAATCCCTTGAAAGATGGCCGGAAGTCCAAAAGAGCCACCAGCCTTAGCAGCACGGCTGCGGGCCTTCTCCGTGATTTCCTCAAGTCTTCGAGCGGAGCTCTCAACTTCAAGAAATCACTATGTCGGCAAGGTATCGGCTTTCGCCGATGTTGTTTCAGATCGTTCGCATCCGCTCACTGTATGTCAGCTGTATTGCGGAAGACGACAGCTCCTTACGTCGCCGTCCACTTCCGCAATGTCTGTCCGGGAGAGGCTCGTTCCTCTACACTTCACAGGCCTGTCGGCCAGAGAAGCGCGGCTCGCCACTCCCCATAGGCAGGACAGGCACGGACTCCATTCCGCTCTCGCTCCATTGCGTCCGCACCAGACCTGCCGGGAAAGAGGTAAGGCTTCGCCTTGTGCTCTTTGACGCTCGCTTCATCCTCTTCGGAAGTGTCGTCCACTACGTTCCCGACACATCCTCCTAGGGCGAGCGGAGACGCGAGACTGCGGCAGCCGGTGTTCCGCTGCCCTCCACCCAGCCTCTCGCAGACTCGCAGAGCGGAATCGCTACGTTGTCACTCCGCTCACTGTTTTGCCGGGCCTATACGCTCCAGGGGCTTCAGTTCCTCCGTTGCGGCTACGGGATTTACGCAGAGTCTGCCGAGCCTGTGACCAGTCTCGTCATCCTTTCCTGCTCCAATCCCTGCGCCTACACTCCGTCACCCAAGCCCCATCCGCCGGCCCGGCTCACACGTTCGAAGGTTGTTGCCGTTCTACTTTCATTCGACTGTCAGTGCCAGAGCCGGAAAGACCGCCATCTCTCGCCTCGAGCGTACATACCGTCCGGCTCCTGCCGCGCCTGTCGGCTTGCCTGCTCACTCTCCGGAAGTCGGAAAGAACGATGCTGACGCATTGCCCTTTCCGACTTCCTACGAGTCGAGCGGAGGATATGCGCACGCTCCAAGGTCAGTGCGTAGTGGAACGACATCACACGCCTGGAGCGATGATAATGAATATATTCACATAAAGATTTGTCCCTCGTTTTAGGTCTATAGGCAAAGCAAGGTATCGCAAGGCTATAGGCACCACTTCTTTAGCCTATGTATTCAGGCTATTTATATTGAAGCCATAAGGCAGTATGCTATGAGTCACCTATGTGTTTAAGACTTGTGGCGGTCGCCGTCGCCGGTCAATATCCGTTACGGAGGGACAAAGGAATTCGTTACTGATTTTGCAAACTACAGAAAGGATGAAGATATGCCACGATTTTACTCCAATACAAACTTTTCTGATTGCTGGGCATCGGCCGGAAACATCACCTATTATCACCGGAACGGCATCTGCTATTTCCGGAGCAAGGCTTATTCGGAGTTCAAAGGTACTGTTGGACAATTGGAACAGAAACAAGTCCATCACAGGGCGATTCTTGCGTGGCAGGGATTATCCCATATGCAACAACTGAAATGGAGGAAGCTTGCCGTTGGAGTCGCCTCACATCGCCCGCCGTTCGGCATCCCATACAGTTGATATGCTCGGGCTTGATAGGGGCGTCATTCGCCTCGGCCCATTGCTTGGCAGTCTTTTTCCTAAGCGCGTCATCATTGTTCACCGTGGCCTTGCGTGCATCGCAATTCTCACAGTCCAATCCGCAGCATGCAATCAAATCCTTCATATTTCTTAATATTTTGTTTATGCAAAATTAGATGGAATATCTCGGATTCCCGCAACGCATCCATAGACAAAGCATTTAACCAAACAACTGTTTTTCAACACATTGTGATTCCACGAGGTGGACAAATGAACATTCAGAAGGAGATACTGCCACATCAATGGCATCTCTTTCCTTGCCCTCAAAGGCTGTCACTCAGCGACCGGGCAGGAAGATAAATGAAAAAAAGCTGACCTTTTGAGTCAGCCTCTTTCATGTTATTTCTGGCGGAGAGGGAGGGATTCGAACCCCCGGAGCCTCGCAGCTCAACAGTTTTCAAGACTGCCGTAATCGACCACTCTACCACCTCTCCAAACTTATTCCCTCGATTGAGGGAATGCAAAGGTATATATTTTTTTTTGTTCTGCAAAATATGCGGAAACAATTTTGCAAAAAACTCAATTATGATATTGTTCCGGGCATATTCAGTCATCGGAGACATACCGCTCGGCACTTGACAGACTCAATGTGCCGCGGGAGTCAGCGACCGGCAGAATCATTTTTTCTCATCCGGTTTCTCCTCCGCACGGGTGAAGAAACGGTTCTGGAAAAAAATCAGATAGAAAGCGCCAACCGTGACGCAGCTGTCGGCGAAATTGAAGACAGGAGCGAAGAACAAAAGGCGGTCTCCTCCCACAAATGGTACCCAAGACGGCCAGATTGTGTCAATGAGCGGGAAGTAGAACATGTCCACCACGCGGCCGAACATCAGCGGGGCATAGTCAAAGATCACTCCGTAGAAAAGGCTGTCGATGATGTTGCCGAAAGCGCCGGCGGTGATCAACGTCAGGCCGACAAGGACTCCGGTCGGAACCACGGGCTTGCCATCCGGCAGAAGTGCCAACTTCCCTTCAGAATCCACCGATTTACGCACAAGCGAAGCTATCCACCAGCAGAGAGCGCCAGAAAGAGCGATCCGGAAGAATGACAGCAGGAACTTGCCGACGGCGCCGCCGAACTTCATTCCGAAAGCCATTCCCTCGTTCTCGATGAAGAAAATCTGGAACCAGTTTCCGATGACGCTGAAATGCTCACCTATCTGCATGTTCGTCTTGACCAGGATCTTGATGACCTGGTCAATGACGACAAGTATGACTCCCAGAATCAGGAGTTTCTTACCCTTGGAAACCTTCACTAGTTCTGTCCTTTTTTAGCAAGCATCTCCTTGGCTTCTACAGTAAGCGTGGCATGAGGCACCAAACGCAGCCTCTCCTTCGGAATAAGCTTTCCTGTCTCACGGCATATTCCATAAGTCTTGTTCTCGATGCGCACAAGTGCGGCCTCGAGGTTCTGGATGAACTTGTACTGCCTCTGCGCGAGCTGGCTGGCCTCCTCCTTGGAGAGCTGGTAGGCGCCATCGTCCTCGACCGTCTTGAACGACGGTGTGGTGTCCTCGATGTCGTTGCTGCCGTTGTGCATAATCACCCTTCGCAGGGTGTTATACTCTTTCCGGGCCTTGTCAAGCATATCATTGATGATAGTGCGGAACTCTTCAAGTTCCTCATCACTGTAACGCACCTTCGTCGTTTCGGCGGAAACCGCGTTGTCTTTGATTAACTCTGACATAGTGTAAATTGTATTTAGGTCTAAAAACTATCGCGACAGCACCATCTTGACCGAACCCTCGTCCCACTCGACATCAGCCGCTCCTTCCGGAGCATCCTTGCCAAGTGTGACAGAAAGTGCGAGTGTCTGGGCGGCGACGTAATCCTTGTAGCCTTCAAGAGCGGCGGCGATGTCGTCATAGACGGCACCATCGGCGAATATAGCCACACCGATCTTGTCGGTCACCTCGAATCCGCTGTCCTTCCTGAGGTTCTGGATCCTGTTGATAAGCTCGCGGGCCACGCCTTCCCTCTTCAACTCTTCCGAGATCTGAATATCAAGGGCGATGGTCAGCTGACCTTCAGTGGCGACGAGCCAGCCTGGCATGTCCTCGGACGAGATCTCATAGTCGCCAGGCCTAAGCTCAACGACTCCCGAAGGAAGTTCCACTGAATATGCCAACCCGGCGGCCTCGGCGTTCTGAATGGCCGAGATGGTAGCCTGATCGAATCCGCCGAAAGCTCCGGCGATCTCTTTCATCTGCTTGCCGTAAACCTTTCCGAGGGTCTTGAAGTTCGGCTTGATCTTCTTGGTGATGATGCCGGTGGTGTCGGAAATAAACTCGGCCTCCTTCACATTCACCTCATTGAGGATGATGGACTTGACCTGTTCAAGCTGCTCCCTGACCTTTGCGGAGATCACAGGGATGATGAGCTTCTGGAGCGGCTGACGGACCTTGATGGAGACCTTGCGGCGAAGCGCGAGCACCATCGATGTGGCCTTCTGAGCCAGATTCATCCTCTCCTCCAGATCTGTGTCGATGACTGCCTCGTCGCAAGCCGGCATATTCACATAATGAACCGACTCAGAGCCGTCCGGAACGAGGTCCAGATAGAGACGGTCCATATAGAACGGAGCGATCGGAGCGCCGAGCACAGCGACATCCACCAGCACCTCGTAAAGGGTCTGGTAGGCGGCGAGTTTGTCCTCGTCCATCTTGCCTCCCCAGAAACGCTTCCTGTTCAGACGCACATACCAGTTGCTAAGGTCATCGCACACGAAGTCCTGGATCAGACGCCCTGCGGTTGTGATGTCATAATCCTCATAAGCCGCCACAACCTTCTTCTTCAAGGTATTGAGCAGCGAGATGATCCAACGGTCGATCTCCGGCCTCTTTGAATATTCCACCTTCGCGGCCTTAGGGTCGAAGCCGTCCACATTGGCATAGAGGGCGAAGAATGAATATGTGTTGTAAAGCGTTCCGAAGAATTTCCTGCGGACCTCGTCCACACCGGCCTCGTCAAACTTCAGGTTGTCCCAAGGCTGGGCGTTGGTCAGCATATACCACCTGAGGGCATCGGCGCCGTACTTGTCCAGTTCCTCGAACGGATCCACGGCGTTGCCGAGGCGCTTGCTCATCTTGTTGCCGTTCTTGTCCAGAACCAAACCGTTGGAGATCACGGTCTTGTAGGCAGGAGTCCCGCTGATCATGGTGTGGATGGCATGAAGCGTGTAAAACCAGCCTCTGGTCTGGTCAACGCCCTCGGCGATGAAGTCTGCCGTGCAGCCAAACTTCGGAGAATCCAGTCCACGGAGACCTTCCTGAGCGTAAGGCATCGCACCTGAGTCGAACCAAACATCGATAAGGTCTGTCTCACGGGTCATCTTCTTTCCGGAAGGACTGACAAGGAATATGTTATCGACATAAGGCCTGTGGAGATCAATCCTGTCGTAGTTCTCCTTGCTCATGTCCTCAGGATCAAAACCATTGTCCTTAAACGGATTGCTTGTCATGAATCCGGCTTCCACAGCCTTGTCGATCTCGGCGTAGAGCTGTGCGATCGTGCCGATGCAGATTTCCTCCTTTCCGTCCTCGGTGCGCCAGATCGGAAGCGGAGTGCCCCAGAAACGGCTGCGGCTGAGGTTCCAGTCCTGGATATTCTCAAGCCACTGGCCGAAACGTCCCGTACCGGTGGACTCCGGCTTCCAGGTGATCGTCTTGTTCAGAGCGACCATCTCGTCCTTGACAGCCGTGGTCTTGATGAACCAGGCGTCGAGAGGATAATAGAGGACAGGTTTGTCGGTCCTCCAGCTGTGAGGATAGCTGTGGGTCTGCTTCTGGATCCTGAACGCCCTGCCGTCCATCTTCATCATCATGCAAAGGTCGATGTCGAGGGTCGGAGCGTCAGCCGGAAGAGAGTCATCAAAAGCATTCTTCACATAGCGGCCGGAATATTCCTTATAAGAAGGGTCCACGTGTGTGCGGACATATTCAGGATCAAGGTCTTCGATCGGGTAGAAGCGTCCGTCGTGGTCCACCTGGGCCTGACGTTTGCCGTCCTTGTCAAGAACCATCATTCCCGGCACACCGTAGTTGGCGGCGACTTTCTTGTCATCCGCACCGAAGGTAGGAGCGATGTGAACGACTCCGGTACCGTCCTCGGTCGTGACATAGTCTCCGGAGATCACCCTGAACGGCTCCCCTTCCTCGATCGGCTGGAACCAAGGAATCAGCTGCTTGTAGCGGATTCCGACAAGGTCAATGCCCTTGAACGAACCGTCAAGCACCTTGTAAGGAACGAGTTTGTCACCTGGCTTGTAGTTCTCAAGCGGAATGTCGGCGGCCTTAGGATTGAACCATGCACCCACCAAATCCTTGGCCAGCACGTAAATGGCCTCCTTTCCCGTGTATGGGTTGAAAGAAAGGACACGGACATATTCATACTTCGGTCCCACGCAGAGCGCCGTGTTTGAAGGAAGGGTCCACGGGGTTGTCGTCCATGCGAGGAAATATACCGGGAAGGCCTCCGTCCCGAAGAGCGGCTGCGACTTTCCGTCCTTGATGACCTCGAACTGCACCGTGGCCGTCGTGTCGGTCACGTCCTTGTAGCAGCCCGGCTGGTTCAGCTCGTGTGAGCTGAGGCCTGTGCCGTCGGAAGGCGAATATGGCTGGATGGAGTACCCTTTGTAGAGCAGCCCCTTGTCGTAAATCTTCTTCAAAAGGTACCACAAGGTCTCGATGTAGCGGTTGTCATAGGTGATGTACGGATCGTTCATATCGACCCAGTAGCCGACACGCTCGGTCATATTCACCCATTCCGCCGTGTACTTCATCACCTCGCTGCGGCAGGTCTTGTTGTATTCCTCAACGGAAATCTTCGTTCCGATGTCATCCTTGTGTATTCCAAGCTTCTTCTCCACGCCGATTTCCACAGGGAGCCCGTGGGTGTCCCATCCGGCGCGGCGGTTCACCTTGTACCCGGACTGGGTCTTGAAGCGGCAGATGGCGTCCTTGATGGAGCGAGCCATTACGTGGTGGATTCCCGGCTTGCCGTTCGCGGAAGGCGGACCCTCGAAGAATATGAACTCAGGTGCCCCTTCCCTGACCTCAAGGGATTTCTCGAACGCGTGATTCTTTTTCCATCTGTCGAGAACCTCATTCCCGACAGAAACCAGATCAAGGCCTTTGTACTCTTTGAATGTCATAATTTTCTTTCTATTTTTGCATCGGAAAAACCATCGGTTCGCTTCCTATGCAATTAAGTCTGCAAAGATAGTGATTTCCGCGTTTTTTATCAAATAGGTGATTAATGAATATAATAGACATCATAATTCTTCTGTGCTGTGTTCCAGCCATATTCCGTGGCCTGTCCAAGGGATTCATCGCCCAGGTGGCCGCCCTGGTGGCTCTGGTGCTGGGGGCATGGATGTCATTCCACTTTTCCAATGTGGTGGTCGAATGGCTCAAGCCGGTGATGGATGTCTCCCCTGCCGTGCTTCAGGCGATAGCCTTCACGATCATCCTGCTGGGAGTTTTCTTCGCCCTCACCTTAGCCGGAAAAATGCTGGAGGGCATAGTGAAGATCGTGATGCTCGGGTGGCTGAACAAACTTCTCGGGGTGGTTTTCGCCCTGTTGAAAGTGGCTCTTGCCATAGGGCTTTTCATCCTCCTTTTCGACTCCGTCACCACGGCGCTGGAGATCGACTGTTCGAAGACGATCAGCGAGTCGCTTTTCTACACACCGATCAAGGATTTCGCCGATGTCTTTTTTCCTTATATGAAAGAATTGATATTCAATAAATAATGAGCAGAATCATTCTAATAGAGACTTCCACTCCCCTTTGCTCCACCGCCCTTGTGGAGGACGGGAAGGTCGTCTGTGAAAGGCTCAGCGACGAGCCAAGGGCGCACGCCTCAAAGACAGCGCTGTTCGTCAGCGAGATTCTTTCCGAAAAAGGTCTGAAAGTGTCCGACTGTGACGCTGTGGCCGTCAGCAAGGGACCGGGTTCCTACACCGGGCTGCGCGTCGGGGTCTCAACAGCCAAAGGCCTCTGCTTCGGGGCCGGCATCCCGATGATCTCCGTCGGCACTCTCGACACACTCGTCTGGCAAGCTTTGGACGGGAATATGCTCCCGGAGGGCTGCCGCTACATCATCCCGATGATCGACGCCCGCAGGATGGAGGTTTACACGGGAATATTCACGCCTGACGGGAAACAAATCTCTCCGACCGTGGCTCAGATAATCGACGCAGATTCATTCAAGGATCAGCTCGCCGAAGGCCCGGTGCTGTTCATCGGTGATGGTGCCGACAAATGCAAGGACACCCTGACCAGCCCGAACGCCCGCTTCATCCAATGCTGCCCGAAAGCCGCCTCGATGATGCATCCGGCCATTGATGCATTGGAGGCCAAGAGGTTCGAGGATGTGGCCTATTTCGAGCCGTTCTACCTCAAGGAGTTCATCACGACGGTGAGCAAGAAGAAAATAATTTAATTCAGGAATATATTATGAAAATTGGTGTTGCCAGCGACCACGCTGGATTCGAGTACAAGGGAAAGATCTCGGCCCTGCTCAGGAAGAAGGGCTACGAGGTCATCGATTATGGAACACATTCAGCGGAGAGCTGCGACTACTCCGACTTCGCTCATCCGCTCGGCACCGCCATAGACAATGGCGAGGTAGATCTCGGAGTGGCTTTCTGCGGTTCAGGCAATGGCATGGCGATCACTCTGAACAAGCATCAGAAAGTACGCGCCGCCCTTTGCTGGGGCACTGAGATCGCGCGACTTGCGAAGGCTCACAACAAGGCTAACGTGATTGTGATGCCGGCCCGGTTCATCTCTTACCAGATGGTCACGTCAATCGTCAACAAGTGGTTGGAGACCGAGTTCGAGGGAGGCAGACACGAGCGCCGCATCGAGAAGATTCCTATTTGCCAATAAGGAATGCCGCAGGACAAACCATTGGAAATAAAAGCGTTGATAGCGGACAAACAGTTCCTTTCGGGCAACTCCAGACTCTCTGAGAGCATTGAGGATTACCCGGAAGGAATCATCATTCCCATCGACAAGCCCTACAGATGGACTTCCGCCGATGTCATCCGCAAGGTCAAATGGGCGGCGTGCAGACACTTCCACAAGAAGAACCTGAAGGTCGGCCACGCCGGCACCCTCGACCCGCTTGCGACCGGAGTGCTTCTCGTCTGCATCGGCAAGGCCACCAAACTGGCCGAGACCCTTCAAAAGGAGGGCAAGGAATATCTCGCCGGAGTCTCGTTCGGTGCCACCACACCTTCCTACGACCTGGAGAAGGCCATTGATCAGGAATATCCCGTTGAAGGTGTCACGGAAGAATCTGTCAGAGAAGTTCTGCCTCGGTTTCTTGGCGAACAGGAGCAGATCGCTCCCCTCTTCTCAGCCAAGTCCGTTGACGGGGTCAGAGCCTACGAGCTGGCAAGGAAGCAGTACCGCGAGGCTCACAAGGAGAAGACTGACGTGATGACGGATTTCGACCACACTGTGGCAGAGACTCTTAACAAACAGATCATCAACATCTCCGGAATGGAATTAATCTCCTTCTTCCCGAACGGGAAAGAAAGCGGGCCGGAATTATCGGATGAAGGGCTGAGACCAAATCCACGGATAAACGTTGTGGACACATCCGCCCTGCACCTTCCGTTGGCGATGATCCGGATCAAATGCAGCAAGGGAACCTACATCAGGGCACTGGCCAGAGACCTCGGAGAGGCGCTCGGTTCAGGAGCGCACCTCAACTCATTGGAGCGGACAAAATCAGGCGGGTTCACAGTCGGGAACTGCCTATCAGTCAATGAGGTAATTAGCGTTCTTTGAGACCTCTACCACACCTTTCACCTTCCTGAAATACTTTGTGGCCTCCTCAAGGGTCTTCCCTTCAGGAATGCGGATTGTCAGCGCGTTGATGATGCCGTAGTCATAGACGACATCGGCACCGTACTTAACTGCCGCCTTTTTGAGCGGTCCCTTTCCGACACCCTCGTCATAATAAATGATCAGAGTGTTCGGGGAATATGCCAGACCGGTCTGACGAGGCCGCAGAGGAGGACGCTCCCCTATCGCCGGGATGTCCGGAGAATCAAACGAATCAACCTTGGACAATTGCTTCTCGGTCCTGCTGATGGTACTACAGCCAGTGACCACCGTGATCGCGGCGGCCATGACAAACGATGAATCTTTGAACAGTCTAGTCATTCCACAAAAATCTATCGGCTATCCCTTACAAGATTGAAGCCAGAAGACGCCCATTCCGACATTGAATCTCCGTCGGCATAGACCAGATAGCCCTCCAATCCATCTGAAGACTCAATGAATATCTTAGCCTCGTCCAAACCGATCACCATACAATATGTGGCATAGGCATCGGCCAGGGTCGCGTCCGGGGCCACAATCGTGGCGCTAAGCAGAGTATGGTTCACGGGATACCCTGTTCTCGGATCTATGGTGTGTGAATATTTCCGTCCATCCTTCACATAGAACTTACGGTAATTACCGGAGGTGACCACACCGCGGCCGCTTCCGTCTCCCCGCCATATTCCCACAAGACCTTTGCCGCCAAGCTCCATATTCCCGTCCTCAGGTCTGTCAACTCCGATTGTCCAAGGCTTGCCGGAAGGGTTCAGGCCCTCGCTGTAGATCTCTCCGATGTTCACAAGCATATCCCTGACCCCTAGCGAGTGAAGATATTCTGCGATCTTGTCACAGGTGTAGCCTTGCGCGATGGCGTTGAAATTCAATTTCGGGCATATTCCTGGAATCAACGGGGACATATTCCCGTCAAATTTATCCATCCCGCAGACAGCCTTGAGACTGTCCACGACTGCGGCAGACGGCAGCGAATCGTTCGTGAAGCCGAATCCCCAGGCATCATAGAGCGGCCCGGAAGCCATATCCAGCGCTCCGCCGGTCTCATCATAGAGCCTTTTCGAGATGGTGAATATCTCCCTGAACATCTCATTGGGAACCACCGGCACGCCGGCGTTGAAGCGGCTCAGCTGCGATCCTTTGTTGTAACCGGACAAGGTGGTGTCAACCAGCGTCAGGATGGAATCCACCGACTTTCTTATCTCGCTTATGCCGGTCTTGACGCCGCTGTGGTTGAATTTCACTGAATATGTCCCTCCTTGGGCATAGCCCGTCAATTCCTGATAATCCGCCTTACGGCCACAGGAAACCACGGCCATAAGCACAACGAAGCACAGAGCTAAGCTTCTGAATATTCCTATAATCACTTTCATTTCTGCAATTATAGGCATTTCGATTCAATTTTGGGACATCATTGGACTAGTTTTTGCTCAATGCATACCGTTTTTGCGTTTTTTATGCGATATTTGTATTTTCAATCGAGAAAGATGAAGATCAGGAACATTATTTTAATAGGATTGTCCGCGGCGATGCTCGCCCTGCCTTCCTGCAAAAAGGATAAAGACAGCACATCCACGAAAGACTACGTCAGCGGAACGCTGACCTTCTCCTCATCCGTGCCGACCTATGTCCGTAAGGGCGATGCCTTCAGCCTGACCCCAAGCGGAATCACTCATCCAGGCACAGGATTGGCCGAGGATGTAGGTTACTATTGGACTGTATCGTGGAATTCAGCGAAGGACACGACCAAGACAGAAACCGACAAGACTGGCGACGGAACTTTCAAGTTCACCGTTCCGTCCAAGGTCGGTACATTCACGGTTTACTGCGTGGCGTTCGCGGACGGTTACTATACAAAGACGAACACGAACTCGTTCAGCGTGGTTGACGCTGCGCTTGACTCGACTGTGGCCGGGGCATATTCCAGCAAGGATCCGATATTCGTTGACCCAAGGGACGAGGGTACCTACTACACAACCACTTTCAACGGTAAGACGTGGATGAAGAACAACCTCTATTATTCCGGTTCAGGCGTTCCTTACGAAAACAGTGAGGCCATGGATGCGATATTCGGTCGCTTCTATTCTTGGAACGAAGCGGTAGCTGCATGTCCGGAAGGATGGCATCTGCCTTCTGACGCAGAGTTTGTGGAAATGGCTGAGGCGCTTGCCACAAAGGGGACAAAATTCTCAGAGAAAGAGACTTTCAGCGGAGTGGCCGGTGGAATGATGGTTGACGCGAAATTCCTTGGTACGAGGATGTGGGAATATTGGCCACAGGTAAAAATCACCAACAAGGCAGGATTCTCGGCCTTGCCTGTCGGCTATGCCGTTGACTCGGGGAGTTCCGCCAAATTCACAGGAATTGACAACTACGCCGCATTCTGGGTGTCCGATCCGGATTCCGACTTTGGACACTACAGGTACATATTCGTAAAACAGAATGACGTCCAGTTCGGCTCCGGCGACAAGGAATCATTCCGCGCCTCCGTCAGATGCGTAAAGGATTAGTGATGAATCGGATCGCTCAGCGCAGATCCGTGACGACATAGGAAGAGTCAAGAGTCTTTTCGTTGAAACGGAAAGACTCTTTTGATTTTCCCGCCCCTTCGAACTTGAGATTCGTTATCGTGAATTCTGACACCGAGCCATCATTAAGAGTGACTTCGGCTCCAATGAGAATTGTTGTACCGCTCTTGAAAAAGAGTTTCAGTCCGGCGATGTCCATTGAACCTTTCCCTTTATTGGCCGGAGTGAGGACAGACGCGTCCACGACCTTTCCTCCGAACTTTGAACTTCCGAAAGATTCCTCCCTGAAAGCGTTGTCTATCGAGGCTATCATCAAGGCCGGATTTGTGGCATAGCTATCATACGAATCGTCAACAGACTCAACCAAAGCTTCTTCAGAGATTCTGTCTATCGTCCAACGGGTCCTCCCGTCACACCAGATCTCAAGCCCGTTTCCGTCCACTATGAATGAGGTTCCCTGAACCTTCACACTTCCGTTCCCGGTCATCTTGGCTTTCTTGGTCGGCATCGTGAACGAATAGTCAAACGAAACCAGCGAGGAGGAGACCTTGCTGACAAAAGTGTCCAACGTCTTGCTCTTGGCGAACGAAACTTCCGGCAGCACAAGAAGCGCGGCCATGAGTGTGATGAGTATTCTTGTGATTGTCTTCATGATTTTTCCTGCGTATGCACAAGTCATGCCTTTCGGTGGATTACTGATTCTTGTAGGCGGCTATGATCTGATCCAGCTCATCAAGACTCGAGACAAGAACCTGACGTGGCTTGGAGCCTTCCTGAGGGCCTACAATCCCGGCGGCCTCCAACTGATCCATGACACGGCCGGCCTTGGCGTATCCCATCCCGAGACGTCTCTGAAGGTCGGAAGTGGAGCCTCTCTGGCTCATAACAACCAACTTGGCGGCCTCCTCAAAACGTTCGTCAAGTTTTGTCATGTCAACCATGCCACCAGATCCTTCTTCCGTGTCGTCATCGACAGGAGGCAGGTAAAACGGAGTGTTGAAGCTCTTATTGTGGCCTTCCTGCGAACCGATGTATTCATTGAGCCTGTTGATCTCCTCGCTGTCAATGTAGGCGCACTGGACG
>OIXU01000300.1_pt1 | contig 17421 bp, 10 predicted proteins | sample 1587921 | NCBI WGS metagenome assembly OIXU01 (sample SAMN03283238) | human gut metagenome | biome: human-associated habitat; material: feces | host: Homo sapiens | place: Peru | collected 2012
ATTTCAGGATGACGAGGCGCGCTTGGAATTCCTGCCAGTTTGTATCAAGTGAGCACTCCGGTGGGATCTTTGTCAGGGCGATGTAGAGGCGTCTGGCGGTCTTTCGGTAGATTTCTTTGAATTCAGAAATGGCTGCAAGGTCTTTCTTGTACTGCTCGTCGAAGGCTCGTGCCATTTGTTCTTCGAAATCCGCGGGGAGTGTCTGCTGGCAGTAGGGGCAGCGGTCTGCGGCTTTTTCATGGTAGTGGTCATGACCGTAGCGCACCCAGTCGGTCGCGGAGAGTGAGGTGAGGAAGGCAGCGAAGGGCGAGTCGTCGCGGCTCATGATGGGGCGGGCGAGGTTGTCTGCGCCTTTCAAATGATCGAGGCACTCGGGGTCTTCTATGGTCATGAGGGGCGGAAGTTTCTTGTCATTGTCACTAAAGGCCGTGTCATAGAGGGAGCGAAGCTCATCGATGGAGAGAGCGGGGGCCATGGGCTCGCGAAGGAGTGAGAAGGCTTCGTAAGCGAAGGCTTTCTTTGTGGTTCTTGCCTTGCCGAGGCAGCGAGGAAAGGTTTTGCGGAATCCTTCGCCCTCTTGCCAGAGTTGTTCGCGAAGGGCGGTCTGCTGCTTTTCCCTGTTTTCAGAGAGTTGTTGGACTTCTTTAGCGAGCGCGTTCTTCTCTTCTTCAAGCTCGCGCCGGCGGGCGAGGAGCGCTGCCAGACGGCCGTCTGTGTCGATGTTCGCCTTTCCCATAAGGAAGACGCCAGGGAGCTCTTGGTCGCCCTGCATATTTTCCGCGGCAAATGTGCGATCGAAGTGAAGGACCTCGACGCTTTCCTCTTTTGTGCCATCCGCCCAGGTAAGACCCTCTTTTTCGGAAATCGCATGTGCGAGCGTGGTCTTGCCGCTGCCGTTTTCTCCATAGAGGAGATTCAGCGTGGCAGGCGTGAAGTTTGCGTTTACAAAGATAGGCGGCGTGAGCGAGATGGCAGTGATGAGAGAAGCGCGTTTCTCTGGCATGGTTGGCTTCATAGGGATTCCTTCTTTCGTGGAAATCGTTTTTCCTATAGTATAGCATTTTTGAAGGCTGGGGGAATCTCGAGTGACTAGTGACTGGTGACTGGTGATTTGAATACCACTTTCGGGCATTGCCCTATATATTGCGGCGATGCCGCCATCTTCATTTCTCATTCATGCGAGGCTTTCATTCCTCATGAAGGGGCGTCTTGCCTCTTGGGTTCACCGTGAGCCTGCTCCCCTAACCCCTTGCATTTTTCAGAGCACAATGCTAGAATAGGCCGGAACGAAGATCCTGAAAAAGTCAATAGAAAAATTGACGCATAAAAACTTTTATATAGCGTAAGATAATTTCTATAAAAGAAAATACGATTCAGGCCATATAGAAGAAATCTTTATGCGGGTTTTCGCGAAAAATGTTGCGAATATTGACTTTGTATGATATAATTTTTATTCGCAACGGTTCTTTTAGTAGAGTATATATAATAAGGTTGTGTAATGCTTCCGGAGGCAGGCAGGGACTCGATGATTGGTTCGATTTCCTGCTTCTTTTTTCCGGAAGGAAGAAAGCCATGTTGTTTTTATGAAAGGGTGAGGCAAGGAATGCCGAACAGCAAGATGTTCAGACCTGTCGTGGTAGGGAAGAAAAAGAGATACACCTATGCCAGATCGCAGGAAGTACTGAAGATGCCCCATTTGCTCGATCTGCAGACGAAGTCGTATGAATGGTTCTGCAAGGAAGGGCTGAAGGATGTTTTCGCAGATATTTCTCCTATCGAGGACAGCGCTAAGAAATGGGCGCTGCACTTTGGCGATTTCTATTTTGGCAAAGGCAAGTACAATATCGAACAGTGCAAGGCGAAGGATGTGAACTACTCCGCTCCGCTGTACGTGAAGACGCGTCTGGAAAACAAGGAAACCGGCGAGCTGAAAGAGCACGATCTGTTCATGGGGGATTTCCCGGTCATGACGGATACGGGCACATTCATCATCAATGGTGCCGAGCGTGTCATCGTATCCCAGCTGGTTCGTTCTCCTGGCGTATACTACAAGCGCGAAAGAGATGCTTTCGACAAGGAGATCTATACCGCGCAGCTGATCCCGAATCGCGGTGCGTGGATCGAGCTGGAATCGGATCCGGCCGGCTCCGTCTCCGTCCGTATCGACCGCAACCGTAAGATGCCGGTCACTGTCCTCATCCGTGCGCTGGGCTACTCTTCCAATGAAGAGATCCTGGAGCTTTTCGACCATGATATCCACATCGAAAAGACGCTGGAAAAAGACAGCACCACAGACAGAAAGTCTGCTCTGATCGAAATCTACCACAAGCTCCGCCCGGGCGAACCGGCCACCGAAGATAGTGGTACGACCCTTCTCAATAATTTCTTCTTCGATCCGCGTCGTTATGATCTTGCGAAGGTCGGCCGTTACAAACTGAATAAGAAACTGGCTTGGAAGAACCGTCTCCTCGGCCACAAGACCGAAGGTCCGATCGTCAATATGGAAACGGGTGAAGTGGTCATCGAAGGCAACAGCACCATTGATGAAGAAGCGATCGCAAGAATCGAAGAAAGCGGTGTATTCTCTTCCTTCGATCAGGTCGAAGTCATGACACAGAAAGATGACGGCACTCCGGTCAAGGTGATCTGCTCTTCCGGCAACCGCGAAGACAATTACCGCACGCTGGAGATCTGCGATATCATCGCCTGCATTGATTATCTCCTGAACATGATGCAGGGCTATGGCAAGAGTGATGACATCGACCATCTGGGCAATCGTCGCGTCCGCTGCGTCGGTGAGCTCCTGCAGAACCAGTTCCGTATCGGTCTCACCCGTATGGAAAGAGTGGTTCGCGAGAGAATGACCACCCAGGACCAGGATAAGATGAGCGTACAGGCGCTCGTCAATATCCGCCCGGTCGTAGCTGCTATCAAGGAATTCTTCGGCAGCTCCCAGCTGTCTCAGTTCATGGACCAGACGAACCCGCTGGCAGAACTCACGCATAAGCGTCGACTTTCTGCTCTGGGACCTGGCGGTCTTTCCCGTGAACGTGCAGGCTTCGAAGTCCGCGACGTACATTACTCCCACTATGGACGTATGTGCCCGGTAGAAACCCCTGAAGGTCCGAACATCGGCTTGATCTCCTCTCTGTCCAACTACGGCGTCATCAACAAGTACGGCCTCATCGAGACACCGTACCGTCTGATCGATGAAAAGACACACACCGTCACTGACAAGTGCGAATATGTCACTGCTGACATCGAAGAAGACAAGATCATCGCGCAGGCGAGCGAACCGCTCGATGCAGAAGGTCATTTCGTTCATAAGAATGTAGCGAGCCGCCGCGGCCCGGACGTACTCGAAGCGGAACCAGAAGAAGTCGTGCTGATGGACGTATCCCCGAAGCAGGTCGTCTCCATCGGTACCTCCCTCATTCCATTCCTCGAACACGATGATACGAACCGAGCTCTGATGGGTGCGAACATGCAGCGTCAGGCTGTACCGCTCCTGCGTCCGGAAGCACCGCTCGTCGGCACCGGCATGGAATGGGTCGCTGGTCAGGACTCCGGCGTCTGCATCCTCGCTAAGCGTGCCGGCACTGTCGAAAGAGTCACGGGTCGCCAGATCATCGTTCGCGCAGAGAACGGTGAGCTTGACACCTACGACATCATCAAATTCATGCGTTCCAACCAGTCCACCTGCATCAACCAGCACCCGATCGTATCCAAGGGCGACCGCGTAGAAGCGGGAGACACGCTGGCAGACGGCATGGCGACCGATGGCGGCGAGCTGGCTCTCGGCCACAATGTACTCGTAGCTTTCGTATCCTGGGAAGGGTACAACCACGAAGACGCCGTTCTGATCTCCGAACGTCTCTGCAAGGATGACCTGTACACCTCCATTCATATCGAAGAATATGAATGCGATGCCCGCGATACCAAGCTGGGCGAGGAAGAGATCACCCGTCAGCTGTCTTCTGTTTCGGAAGATGCTGTCAAATATCTCGACGAAAACGGCATCATCATGGTCGGCGCTGACGTCCGTCCAGGCGATATCCTGGTCGGCAAGGTCACCCCGAAGGGCGAGACGGAGCTGACGCCGGAAGAGCGCCTGCTGCGTGCGATTTTCGGTGACAAAGAAAGAGAAGTCCGTGATACTTCCCTGCGTGTGCCGCACGGCGAATTCGGCAAGGTCGTCGATGTCAAGGTCTTCACCCGCGAAAACGGTGATGAGCTGGCACCGGGCGTGAACAAGCTCGTCCGCGTCTACATCGCGCAGAAACGTAAGATCCGTGAAGGCGATAAAATGGCAGGTCGTCACGGCAACAAGTGCGTATGCTCCCGCATCATGCCTGTCGAAGATATGCCGTTCACCCCGGATGGCCGTCCGGTCGATCTGGTACTGAACCCACTGGGCGTACCGTCCCGAATGAACATCGGCCAGATCCTGGAAATCCATCTTTCCTGGGCCTGCCACATGCTCGGCGAAGAGATCCATGCGGCAATGGCAGCCGGTGTCGGTTCTCCGAAGTATGAAGAAATGAAGCAGCGCCTCATCGACTGCGGCTATGATTTCGAAAAATACGGTATGCCTGAACCGACCGAGTCCGGTATCCATATCGCGACCCCGGTCTTCGACGGCTGCCGAGATGAAGACCTCGCAGCGACCCTGAAGGCAGCAGGCCTTCCGGCCGGTGCGAAGACGGACCTCTATGATGGCCGTACCGGTGAAAAACTGGACAATCAGGTCACCATCGGCTGGAAATACATGTTAAAGCTCCATCATCTCGTCGATGATAAGATCCATGCCCGCTCCACAGGCCCATACTCCCTCGTTACCCAGCAGCCGCTGGGCGGCAAGGCACAGTTCGGCGGCCAGCGTTTCGGCGAAATGGAAGTCTGGGCTTTGGAAGCCTACGGCGCGGCTTACACGCTGCAGGAAATCCTGACTGTGAAGTCCGATGATGTCATCGGCCGTGTCAAAGCCTATGAAAAGATCGTCAAGGGCGAAAACATCCCGAGTCCGGGCGTACCGGAATCCTTCAAGGTTCTCATGAAGGAACTCCAGTCCATCGGTCTCGACGTCCGTATCCTGAATGAAAATGGCGATGAAGTCGTCCTGAAAGAGCTCGATGAAAGCGATCTGGAACAGGGCTACGGCGGCGGACAGCCATGGCATAAGGATGAACTGAAAGAAGCCATGGAAGGTGATGATGCCGTTTCCGATTCCAGAAACGACATGGAAAGCCACATGAATGGCGCTATCGAAAACGCCGGCGATGATGTCGCATCCTTCAATGATACACTCGAAGCAGAAGCCAATGCACAGGCTCCCGTAGAAGCCGGCTTTGGTGAAACTGATCTTGATACAGAACTTGGCTTTACGAATGACAGCCAGGATGACTGATTCCGGAAAGGAGCGCTAATCAATTGTTAGATGTAAATGAATTTGATTCCATGAAAATCGGTATCGCTTCTCCGGAAAAGATCCTTGAATGGTCTCACGGGGAAGTGACGAAGCCGGAAACCATCAATTACAGAACCCTGAAGGCAGAAACCGACGGCCTCTTCTGTGAAAAGATTTTCGGACCGACCAAAGACTGGGAATGCAAATGCGGCAAGTACAAGAAGATGCGTTATAGAGGCACCGTCTGCGACAAGTGCGGTGTCGAAGTCACCTCTTCCAAAGTCCGCCGTGAACGCATGGGCCATATTTCTCTGGCCTGCCCGGTTTCCCATATCTGGTACTTCAAGGGCACACCGTCCCGTATCGGCCTCATCCTTGAAATCTCTCCTCGCCAGCTCGAAAGAGTCCTGTACTTTGCAGCTTATATCGTCCTCGATCCGGGCGATACGAACCTGTCCAAGTGCCAGGTCCTGAATGAACAGGAATATCAGGATGCCGTAGCTACCTATGGCAAGAAAGCATTCAAAGCCCAGATGGGGGCCGAAGCGATCCAGTACCTGCTGAAAGAGCTCGATCTGCCGAAGCTGGAAAAAGCACTGCAGAAAGAGATCGAAGAAGGCAGCGGCCAGCGCAAGGTCAGATGCATCCGTCGCCTCGAAGAAGTCGAAGCCTTCCTGCACTCCGGCAACAAGCCGGAATGGATGATCCTCTCTGTCCTGCCGGTCATCCCTCCGGATCTGCGCCCGATGGTCCAGCTCGATGGCGGCCGTTTCGCCACCTCCGACCTGAATGACCTTTATCGCCGCGTCATCAATAGAAACAACCGTCTGAAGAGACTTCTGGAACTCGGTGCTCCGGAGATCATCATCAGAAACGAAAAACGTATGCTTCAGGAAGCTGTCGATGCCCTGATCGATAACGGTCGTCGTGGACGTGCCGTCTCCGGCCCGGGCAACCGTCCGCTGAAATCCCTCTCCGACATGCTGAAGGGCAAGCAGGGACGTTTCCGTCAGAACCTCCTCGGTAAACGTGTCGACTACTCCGGCCGTTCCGTTATCGTCGTCGGACCGGAACTCAAAATGTACCAGTGCGGCCTGCCGAAGGAAATGGCGATCGAACTCTTCAAACCGTTCATCATGCATGAACTCATCAAGAGAGGCGTTGCAAGCAACCTCAAAGCGGCACGCAAGAAGGTCGACAAACTCGCTCCGGAAGTCTGGGAAGTCCTTGGCGATGTCATCAAAGAACACCCGGTCCTCCTGAACCGCGCACCGACACTGCATAGACTTGGTATCCAGGCTTTTGAACCGATCCTCTGGGAAGGCCGCGCGATCAAGCTGCATCCGCTCGTATGCCCAGGCTACAACGCTGACTTCGACGGTGACCAGATGGCCTGCCATCTGCCGCTGTCCGTCGAAGCGCAGGCTGAAGCACGCACCCTGATGCTCTCCATCAATAACATCCTGTCCACAAAGGACGGCAAGCCAGTCGCTATTCCTTCGCAGGATATGATCCTCGGCTCTTACTACCTCACCATCGTACAGACCGCCAACGATACGAAAGTCGATTTCACCGACGAAGAAAAGAAAGCAAATCCGAAGGCGAAATTCGATGTCATGAAGCAGTGGAAGAAAGCCGAAGATGAGATGGACACCTCCGAGCTTCGCGCTTACACCGGCTATGACGAAGTCATGCTGGCTTACAACCTGCATCAGATCAAGATCCATGATTTCATCAAGGTCTTCATCCCGAAGGAAGATCGTCCGGATGGATTCAATGAATCTGATGATGATCTTGTCATCACCACCCCGGGCCGCCTGATCTTCAACTATGCGATCCCGAGGGAACTGCGTTTCTTCTACAAGCGTCATGAAAAGCGCCTTGATGAAAACGGCAAGACCTATACCGTCGAAAACAATGGCCTCGGCGTCACCATCGGAAAGAAGCAGATGGGCAAGCTCGTCAATGACTGCTTCAAAAAACTCGGATTCAAGGCGACCGGCGACCTGCTCGACTCCGTGAAAGCCCTCGGCTTCCACTACGCTTTGATCTCTGGTATTTCCATCGGCATTTACGATGTCGCTGTACCACCGGAAAAGGATAAGATCCTGGAAGACGGCGATGAAAAAGTCGAACAGATCAAACGCTTCTTCCGCCGCGGCCTCATGACCGATGACGAAAGATACAGAAGAGTCGTCGAAGTATGGAGCAAGAAGACCGACGAAGTCGGTGCTGCGATGAAGAGTTCCATGGTGAAGTTCAACCCGCTGACCATGATGGCCCAGTCCGGCGCCCGTGGTAACGATAACCAGATCCGTCAGCTGGCCGGCATGCGCGGCCTGATCGCCGATACCTCCGGTAAGACGGTCGAACTCCCTGTAAAGGCAAACTTCCGTGAAGGTCTGACCGTCCTCGATTACTTTACCTCTTCCCACGGCGCTCGTAAGGGTCTTGCCGATACCGCACTCCGTACCGCAGACTCCGGTTACCTTACCCGTCGTCTGGTCGACGTTTCCCAGGACGTCATCGTTCGCGAAGAAGACTGCGACGTACAGGTCCTGAATTTCGACAGAGAACAGAGCCTCATCGCCTCTCAGCCGGAAGTCAAGAAGACCATCATGGGTCTCAAGCAGACACTCCTCGGCGCAGTTCTGGATGAAGATGTCCTCGACCGCAGAAATGGAGATATCCTCCTCGTCAAGGGCAAGACCCTCGATGCGGACGATGTGACACTGCTGAACCGTCACCTCGTAGAACATATTTCCGTCATCATCCCGACCGCTGACGGCATCGAAGCCGCAGAACCGAAGACCTTTGACCTCGGCACACAGGATGCTGTCGCTGAATACAACCGCGCTATGCGCCATCATCTGACTGTCCACTTCGCAGGCAAGAAACTCGAAGAAGATGCCTATGACCGCCAAGGCAATGTCCTCTTCCCGGCAGGCACCGTCATCGACAGCGATGTCGCAGAGAAGATCCTTGTTTCCGATATCCCGGTGCTCAAAGTCCGTATGGATGAAGCGGAAGGCGTCGAAGTCTCCCTCATCGAAGAAAAAGGCCAGCCGATCGAGTCTCTGGCTGACCGTATCGCAGGCCGCTGCCCGCTGGAAGATGTCGTGAACCCGACCACCGGCGAAGTCATCGCGAAGAAGAACGAAGAAATTTCCGATGCACAGGCAGAAGAGATCCAGAAATACTACGACAAGCTGAAGGTTCGTTCCATCCTCACCTGCCATTCCGCTCACGGCGTCTGCGCGAAGTGCTATGGCAGAAATCTGGCAACTGGCCGTCACGTAGAAATCGGCGAAGCAGTCGGCATCATCGCTGCACAGTCCATCGGCGAACCGGGTACCCAGCTGACCATGCGTACCTTCCATACCGGCGGCGTTGCTTCTGCAGAAGATATCACACAGGGTCTTCCACGAGTCGAAGAATTGTTCGAAGCCCGCAAGCCAAAGGGCAATGCGATCATTTCCCGTATCGACGGCACGGTTTCCATCACCAGTGCAGAGGATAACCCGAATGTCAAGATCATTACCATCACCAGCAATGATCCGGAAATCGCTCCGGAAAGCGAAAAGATCCCGGTAGCGAAGAAGATCTCCGTCACAAACGGCGAATTCATCAAAGCCGGCACCCGACTCTTCGAAGGTAACGTCAACCCGCACGATATCCTTGATGTCCTCGGCGTACAGGCGACCCAGAACTATATCGTCAAGGAAGTCCAGAAGGTTTACCGCAGCCAGGGCGTAGAGATCAACGATAAACACATCGAGATCATCGTTCATCAGATGCTGCGTAAGATCAAGATCACCGAACCGGGCGGCTCCGGCTGGCTCCCGGGCGAGACTGTCGATATCGTCGCATTCCGTGCGATGAACCAGCGTCTTGACGACGAAGGCAAAGAAAGAGCCGTCGGCGAAAACCTGCTCCTCGGTACCACCAAGGCAGCTCTTGCGACCGACTCCTTCCTCTCTGCCGCTTCCTTCCAGGAAACCACCCGTGTCCTCACCGAAGCAGCGATCAAAGGCAAGGAAGATCCGCTCCTCGGCCTCAAGGAAAATGTCATCATCGGCAAACTCATCCCGGCTGGTACCGGCATGTCCCGTTACCGCAAGCTGAATGTCATCCATAAGGGTGAATCCTTCGAAACCGGATCCGATGCGGAATAATTGATGCATCAGGCATAGCCGAAGCAGTCCTCACATCGTGGGGACTGCTTTTTGCATGGAGGGGATTCTGCACGATCCGGCGTATTTACTGGGCAGTAGCTACTTGCCACAGGTCACCGTGCTTTCCTCTTGCGAACCCTCTCGCACCGTCATTTCGAGCGCAAGCGAGAAATCTTTGTCATTCGCGGTCAAAATGGTCAATGTTTGGAAGCCTCAAACGGGAAACCGGCTCTTCAAGAAACCTTCGGGCATCGCCATGATCGATACTCCGCGGCGCTTCTGATTTTTATGCGCCGCACCTCTCCCCGAGAGTTTGAAAGCAGGGATGAGTGGCTAGGGATTAGGGATTGGGGATTAGGAGTGACTAGTGACTAGTGACTTAAATGCCACTTTCGAGCATCGCCCTATTTATACTCCGCGGCGCTTCTATGTTTTTATGCGCCGCACCACCATTTCTAATTTCTCATTTCTAATTTCTCATTTCTAATTTCTCATTCAAGCGAAGCTTTCAAACGGAATCAAAGGGCAGCACGTCCAAGGGGCTAACCCAGTCCCCAGTCCCTAGTCCCTAGTCACCAGTCACTAGTTCCCCGAAAGCCGAAAGGAGAATTTCCATGATCACACGTACCATATCTGTTCCGGGATTTCGCATCGGCACGGCGCAAGACCGTGTGGGTCTTACGGGCGTGACCGTCATTCTGGCGCCTGAAGGGGGTGCGACCGCGGGGGTCGATGTACGCGGCTGCGCACCGGGGACGCGGGAGACGGATCTTCTCTCTCCGGAGAAAACGGTGCAGCAGATCCACGCCGTGGTCCTTTCCGGCGGCTCTGCCTTTGGCCTGGAAGCCGACAGCGGCGTCATGAATGCTCTCGCAGAAGACGGTGTCGGATTTCCCGTAGGGCCGGTGTCTGTACCGATCGTCTGCGGCGCGGTGCTCTTCGACCTTCTGATCGGTGATCCGAAAGCCCATCCCGATCTTGCCATGGGATACAAGGCAGCAAAGCAGGCGGATGTGACATTTCCCGTCGGCTGCTACGGCGCAGGGACAGGGGCGACGGTCGGCAAGCTCAAAGGCGCAGAGCATGCCATGAAGAGCGGTGCCGGCTATGCCGAGATCTCCCTCGAAAGCGGACTCTGTGTCGGTGCCTACATGGCTGTCAATGCGTGCGGCGAAGTGTACGACAAAGAGACCACGCTCGCCGGTATTCTTTCCGATGATGAGAAAACCATCCTTTCCTCGCATGACCTCATGCTCGCCGGATTCAAGCGCATCTTGGGCGGCAATACGTCCATCGGATGCGTCGTCACGAATGCAAAACTCACCAAAGCGGAGTGCAAAGCGGTGAGTGGGATGGCACATGATGGCTTCGCCAGATCCATCCGCCCCGTCCACACCACGATGGATGGGGATACCGTCTTTACCATGGCATCCGGAGAGATCGCCGCGCCTGTCGATACGGTGGGCTATCTTGCAGAAGAAGCCATCCGCCTTGCCGTCCTTGATGCGGTCAAGAGCGCGGAATCCATGGGCGCCCGCCTTGCGTATGCGGATATCACGCGCGGGGAGCAGCTGGGATGACTGTACGTCCTCGCGGGCGGCTAAATTGACATTTTCCCTCTTATCGCATACAATAGATAAGTACCTTTGGGGATGTACCGGTTTCGACAGGAGATTCTGGGACATAAACAGCGAGTCGGGATCCCACCTGCCCGTTAAACGGTGGAAAAACCTAAACGCAAAACGTGATTTTGCTTTAGCAGCCTAATCTGCTAATGTCCCCTGCGGTTTTCCTATGACCGCAGGCTGACATCAACCAATAGGATAGAGCGGAAGGAAGCTTGGGACTTTCGTTTCGAAACCAATTCTAAGATCGGTAAAGGCAGTTTGTTCCTGTACGATACTTTGCTTAAATCCTAAAACAGTGAACTGCACTCGGAGAAGTTTATGGGACAGGCTTTTTGGACAGGGGTTCGACTCCCCTCATCTCCACCAGCAAGTGATAGAATCGCAGCGATGCGATTCTTTTTTATTGGATAATAGGTTAGCCCCTCGGGCGTGGTGCCCTTTGATTACGTGCGAAAGAGGGGGAGCGGGGGAGCAGGTTCAGAAGGTAGGGCGGTGGTGGTGCGGCGCATAAAAATATGGAAGCGCCGCGGAGGTTTGAAACTAGCGGTTTTCTCGTATCGCAAACCTAATCCCTAGCCACTAATCCCTAGCTACAAGTCACTAGTCACAAGTCACTAATCCCTAGCTACAAGTCACTAGTCACAAGTCACTAGTCCCTAGCTACTAGTCCCCAGTCCCTAGTCACCAGTCACTATTTACAAACAACACAACAAAAAGGAGTCACTACCATGAGTCTTGCTGATCAGGAATATCTCAGCATCGTGAAAAACATATTGGACAAAGGCGCACTCGGCGAGAACCGCACGGGTATGCCTGCCTACAAACTGCCGCATCAGATCATGCAGTTTGATCTGGAAAAGGAATTTCCCATCCTCACCACGAAATTCGTCGCCTTCAAGACAGCCGTGAAAGAGATCCTCTGGATCTGGCAGAAGCAGTCGAATGATGTGCGTGAGCTGCAGAAGTGGAACTGCCATGTGTGGGATGAGTGGATGCGCGAGGACGGCACCATCGGGAAAGCCTACGGCTATCAGCTCGGCAAGTACCATCAGGTCGATACCCTCCTTGACATGCTGAAAAAAGACCCGGAGAGCCGCCGCATGGTGGTCGATCTCTGGAATGTGAAGGACCTTCCGGACATGGCACTCTATCCCTGCGCCTTCCTCACCATGTGGGATGTTTCGAATGACGGCCGCCTGAACTGCATGCTCGTCCAGCGCAGCGGAGATATGGGGCTCGGCGTGCCCTTCAACATGACCCAGTACGCGGCGCTCATCTGCATGATCGCGCAGGTGAGCGGTCTTCGGCCGGGGCTCTTCACGCATGTCATCAATAACGCGCACATTTACGAAAACCATGTGGAGCAGCTGAAGCTCCAGCTCTCCCGCCTGCCGGAGGCTTACGCAGCGCCGAGGCTCGTCTTGAATCCGGATGTGAAGGATTTCTATGATTTTAAGCCCGAAGACATCCGGCTGGAAAATTACCGTCACCATGACAAGATCGCGATGGAGGTGTCCGTATGAGCCTTTCTATCATTGTTGCCCGTGCCAGAAACGGTGTCATCGGCAAGGATAACCGGCTCATCTGGCACCTTTCCGATGACCTGAAGCGCTTCAAGGCTCTCACCATGGGGCATCCCATCGTCATGGGGAGGAAGACCTTCGAGAGCCTGCCCAAGGTCCTGCCCGGCCGTGTCCATTATGTGCTGACAGGAAATCCGGACTACAAAGCGCCGGAGGGCGTCCTTCTCTTCCACGATGTCAAGAAGCTGCTTGCGGCGCTGCCCGCAGGAGAGAGTTTCGTGATCGGCGGCGAGCATATGTACCGCGAGCTCCTGCCCTATGCAGATACGATGTACATCACAGAGATCGAGGAAGATTTCGAGGGCGATGCGTACTTCCCGGATTTCGATCCTTTTTGCTGGAAGCTGGAAGAGAGCATAGAGGGGGAGGGAAAGCTCCCGCATCGCTTCTGTACATATCGGAAAGTGACTGGTGACTAGTGACTAGTGACTAGTGACTAGGGATTAGGGATTAGGGATTAGGTTTCCCTTGTTCCGCCTGCCAATCTCCGGCGCTTCGTGCCACCTCCTTCCAGAGGAAGGAGAAAGAATCCAAACGAAAAACAACAAACAATACGCAATACGAAAGCGTCATGCAAGAGCATGGCGCTTTTTGCATGCCTAAATTTAAGACTAAGCACATATGATTTTTGCCGTCAGCCTAACCTATATTAGACAATATAGCAAATAATCATATTGCTCATCTAATAAAAATATTTCGGGCTATTGACTAATTTTAAAATGGGGAACTATAATATTGGCGAAAGTGAAGAAATGAAGAGTTGCATTTCAGAAAGGAGGATGCCTATGATGCCTCTGGTATTTGCCAAGGCAGGAGACACCGTGACGATCACGCGGATCTCCGGGAAAGATGAGATTCGCCAGCATCTGGCAGACCTGGGATTCGTCGTTGCGGCGAAGGTACTCATTATCAGCCAGATGGGAGGCAACTTGATCGTACAGGTGAAAGGCAGCCGTGTCGCGCTCGATCGCTCTATGGCAGGGCGGATATTCTTTTAACGGTGAGCCTTTGCTCACCATCCGCCGGTCACACCGGATCACTTATCCCGTATCAAAACGAAAGGACGAATAGAATGACACTCAAAGAAGTGGCTGTCGGAAGCACAGCCAAAGTCAAGAAAATCACCGGCGCAGGCCCGCTGCGTCGACGCATCATGGATATGGGCATCACGAAGGGCGTCGATGTCTATGTCCGCAAGGTCGCTCCTCTGGGAGATCCCATCGAGCTCACCGTCCGCGGCTATGAGCTCTCCATCCGCAAGGATGAAGCCGAAGCGATCGAAGTAGAATAAAATGAGAAATTAGGAATGGTGGTGCGGCGCATAAAAAATTGAAGCGCCGCGGAGTTTTGATAGCGCTTCGCGCCGTTGTCATTTCGAGCGTAGCCGAGAAATCTCTATGGCAGAACGCTCATTGCCTGATGTGAGACAGCGCCAATACATCGTTTTACCTCGGCGCATACACACTGATTCCCGCAGGGCAGTAGAGATCCCTCGGCTGCGCTCGGGATGACGATGCCGGAGAATCCCAGTCACCAGTCACTGCTAATCCCCAGTCCCTAATCCCTAGCCACTTATCCCTGCTTTCAAACTTACGGTGCTTTTGATTTGTGCGCCGCACCACAAACCTGAACCCGTCAACCTGAAGTTTGAAAGCAGGGATTAGGGATTAGTAGCTAGGGATTAGGAACCTCGAGTGACTGGTGACTGAAATGCCAGCGCATGGCATCGCCCCATATATATTCGCGGCGAAGCCGTCACCTTCATTTTTAATTTCTCATTAGCCGCCCCCATTCATCCTTTTGATTTCAACCAGCAGGTCCTCCGCTTCTTGGAGCGAAGCGGCTTCCCTGTCTTCATTTTCTGCAAGGCTCATATCGATCGCCATGCCTTCGTGGAGATCCTCAAACCAGGCGGCGGGCAGCCGGATCTCCTCTTCCTCTTCCGTCAGGAAGACCGCCATCTTCTCCTCGATGCGGTCCAGTGTCAGTTCCTTTTTCATCTTAGCGCTCCTTTGTGATCTTGTAGCCGTCCCCCGTGGTGGTCAAAGTCAGCGTGCCGTCGCGGTCGGTGCGGTAAATGTGGACCTTGGCTTTTTCAAGCTTCGCCACGGTCGTCTTATGCGGATGTCCATAGTCATTGTTCAGTCCGCAGGAAATGAAAGCCTCCTTCGGTGAGACAGCCCGCAAAAAGTCCGGAGACGTCGACGTGCGGCTGCCGTGATGGCCGACCTTCAGCACATCGCTCTTGAGCGTCCCCCGGTCAGCGAGGATGGATGCTTCCTCCTCTTTTTCCGCATCGCCGGTAAACATCATGGAGAAATTGCCATAAGAGAGCCTGCCGACGATGGAATTGTTATTGAAGTCCGAATTTCCCTTCTGGTCCTTGATGACCTTGACCGGCCCGAGTACCTTGTAGCTGACGCCATCGAAGAAGGTAAGCGCATCGCCCGCCTTCAGCGCCTTATAAGGGATCTGGTTCGCCTTAATGGCTTTCAGATAGTTCTTGTAAGACGCCGTGCCGGATGGCATGCCGTCATCATAGATGGCTTCGACCTTGAAATTTTTGAAAATGGCCTGCATCCCGCCCAGATGATCGGCATGCGGATGCGTGATCACGACCTTGGAGAGACTCTTCACGTGATACTTTTTGAGCAGTGCCACGATGGTATCACGGTGCTCGATGTCTCCGCTGTCGATCAAGACGAATTTCCCATCCTTCTCCAGCAGGCAGGCATCGCCCTGTCCGATATCGAGCATACGTACCGTGAGAGCCTTCCCGCTCTTCGCCACACTGCTCTTTGCCTTCGAAGCCGCAGAGGATGAAGCTGCCGCGCCACCGCCGCAGCCCGCTGCCGCCAGAGCGACCGTAAGCGTGAGTACGATGGCCAGAAGGTATTTCCAGATCTGTTTGATGGATAACATATAAGTCTCCTTTTGTAAAATAGGTGCAAATAGTTCGGGGTTAGCCCGTGGGGCGTGCCGTCCCTTGATTGCGTGCAAAAGAGGTTCATCGGGTTCTATAGGTTCAAAAAGGGGTGGTGCGGCGCATAAAAATCAAAAGCGCCGCGAAGGTTTGAAACTAGCGGTTTTCTCGTATCGCAAACCTAATCCCTAGCTACTAATCCCTAGCTACCAGTCACCAGTCACTAGTCACCAGTCACTAATCCCTACTTTCAAACTTGAGGGCTCTCCCCACTATCTCCCCTTATGATTTTTCTCCTTCTCCTCATACATGCGCTGGTCGGCCAGGATGCGGATATAGGCAGCATCGCCCGACTCCTTCGGATAGGCGGCAAGACCCACACTGCAGCCCACTCGCAGGGTATGTCCATCGATTTCAAAGGGCTTCTCCAGCATCGTTTTCAGCCGCGTCCTGATCTCTGATGCCATATGCTCATCGAAATCCATGCTGAAGAGGATCGTGAATTCATCACCGCCGATGCGGAATACATAGTCATTTTTACGAATGCACTGCAAGAGACGCTTCGCCGTTTCCTGCAAGAGTTTATCTCCCATCATATGCCCATAGGTATCATTGATGGGCTTGAAATGATCCAGATCCAGATACACCAGCACGAAAGGCAGCTTCTGTTTCTCTTTGTCCTGCAGCATCATCGTGAAATAGCGCTCATTGAAAAGTCCGGTCAGCCCATCGGTATTCGCTAAGGTTTCCAGTTCATGCTTCTCCCCGATATCCTGACTGATGCACATCACTTTTTCCAGCATGCCCTTTTTGTCCCAAGAGATCGGCACCACCGTCATAAGCCGGAAGACCTGTTTCTGGCGGCCATAGTACTCAAAGCGCATGAGATCATCCTTTCCTCTCAAAACGCTGACGAGATATTCTTTGGACAGCAGCTGGCTGAGCTTCATATGCTCCGCGTCCCCCGTCGCGACATATGTCTGGGAGGCTTCTTCCACAAGCTTTGAAAAAGCACCCGTCTCCGGATACAGAGATCTCTTTAGCTGATTTTCCCCATAATGATACTGGTCCGTCTTCAGATCGGCCACGACGAAGCGATCCGCCACGCGCCCCATCCCGCCAAAGAGCTCTCGCATCAGCTCTTTCTGGCTGGTGAGCACCTTCTTTTCCTGTTCTTTCTCATGGAGTCTCTGCCGGGCCTCCTTGATGGTCACACCGATCATGAAAAAGGCCAAGAGTGAAAAGATAGCCGCCAGTGCGAAAACCGTCGCATTCCGCACACGCACAAGACCTTCATCCACCACGCGGTCACGGACAAGCCCCACCAGTGACAGATGACTGATCCCAAGCGGGCGATAGACGGTATAGTACTTCCTTTTCCCCAGAGAAATGAGAAGACTTCCCCCCTGCTCATCGCGGATACCGCGCGCCATCCATTCAAGATTCCCCTTCTCTTCGGCTTTCCTGCCGATGATATGGGATATTGATGGCGTATGGTACAGTATGCCTATCTCCGACTTCTCAGCCGCAGTCATCGCCGCAATCGTGATGTTGTGGTACATGAACAAGTTGAAGAGAATGCACAAGGAGAACGAGAAGTTAAAGGAGAACGAGAAGTTAAAGGAGAACGAGAAGTTAAAGGAGTTAAGGAGTTAAGGAGTTAAGGAGTTAAGACAAATGCCTTAGAGGGCAATGTCTAATTTCG
>OIXU01000301.1_pt1 | contig 17379 bp, 16 predicted proteins | sample 1587921 | NCBI WGS metagenome assembly OIXU01 (sample SAMN03283238) | human gut metagenome | biome: human-associated habitat; material: feces | host: Homo sapiens | place: Peru | collected 2012
GGTCGGTGGCCGGTTCTGTTATTTTTCGATTTCTTCCAATGTAGGCATGGCAGGGATAGCACCGTGGCGGCTGGTGGTGATGCTTGCCGCCTTGTTGGCAAAGGCCAGAATGCTTTCCAGCTTGTCCACGGTCAGGGTGTCCAGCTCGTCCTTGTGCTTGGCAAATCGGGCTGCAAAATTATCTTGACCTGTCATCTTTCTTTATCCTTTTCGTGTAAGATGAAGCTGCACGCTGGGGTAATCGCCAAACAGCTGCGGCAGGACAAGTCCCGCATACAGCAGAGTGCTGCCGCTGAACCGCATCCCCTTGCGAATGCCGTCCTCTACGTCGTGGGCATACCGGGAGCCGAAATAGTCGATGCCATCCAGTTCATACACAGCATCTTCTTCCAGCCCACGGAAGCACAGATGGATGGTCAAGGGGTTCGCCTGCGGATGGGTCACCACCAGATTCAGCAGTGCCTCGCTGCCGTCCTCTGCGGCAAACTGCCATGCCGTGAAATATGCGTTTTCTGCCGGGTCGGTCAGCCGGTAATAATCGCCGGTACGGATCAGGTCGTTCAGCCGTTTGAACCGTTTGATCTGGTTTTTCACTGCGGTGCACTCGGCGCGCTTCAATTTGCCCAGATCCAGCTCGTAGCCAAAGGTGCCGCTCATCGCCACCACAGCACGGGTGTCGATGGGCGTAGTGCGGCCGGTCTGGTGGTTGGGGCAGGCAGAAACATGAGCACCCATGGTGCAGACCGGATAGCCAAAGGAGGTGCCGTGCTGGATCGTCAACCGTTCAATGGCATCGGTATCATCGCTGCACCAGATCTGGGGATAGTAGCACAGCATTCCGGCATCAAAGCGTCCGCCGCCGCCTGCGCAGCCCTCGAACAGCACCTCCGGGAAGCCCTGCGTCAGCCGCTCTGCCAGCGCATAAACGCCCAGCATATAGCGGTGCATGATCTCGCCCTGCTGCTCGGCAGGGAAAGCACGGCTGTACACATCGCTCATGCTGCGGTTCATATCCCACTTGATATACTCGATGTGATGCTCCCGCAGCAACTTGCCGATGGCTTCTGCCAGATAGTCCACCACCTCCGGGCGGGAGAGATCCAGCACCAGCTGGTTGCGCCCCATGGCAGGCTTGCGTCCGGGCAGGGTCAGCGCCCAGTCCGGATGGGTGCGGTACAGCTGGGAGTTCTCGTTGACCATTTCCGGTTCGATCCACAGACCGAATTTCATGCCCAGCCCATTGATCTGCTCGATCAGCGGATCCAGTCCGCCGGGCAGCTTTTCGCAGTTCACGATCCAGTCGCCCAGACCCTGATTGTCGTCATTCCGAGTGCCGAACCAGCCATCGTCCAGCACCATCATCTCCACGCCGAGAGACGCCGCTTTTTCAGCGATCTTTACGATCTTTTCGGTGTTGAAATCAAAATAGGTGGCCTCCCAGTTGTTGATCAGCACCGGGCGGCGTTTGTCCTTCCACGGACCGCGGCAGATGTTGCGCCGCAGAAAGCGGTGGTACTGCTGGGAAAGCGGGGTCAGACCCTCTGCCGCAAAGGAGAGGATCACCTCCGGGGTGTCAAAGGTCTCGCCCGGCTTCAGGTTCCACGCAAAACGTTCCTCCTGAATGCCGCTCACCACCCGGACAAGCCCGGTCTGAGAGCGCTCCACGTCCATCTGGTAGCTGCCGGAATAGACCATCATCACCCCGTAGCAGGCACCGCTGGTCTCCGTTGCATCCTGCTGGCAGAGGATCAGGAAGGGATTATTGTGGTGGCTGGAGCTGCCCCGCACCGAAGAAATGGTCTGGATATTGGTGCCCACAGCTTCCCGCTCCAGCTGCCGTTCCATAGCGTGTCTGCCGTGGAAATGCAGCAGATCCCATCTGCCAAAGGGCAGATCCAGACAGGCAGATGCCGCCTTGTCCAGCCGCAGCGGGTTATCTCCGTGGTTTGTCAGCCGCGCCGCACGGGTGATGACATCCTGCTGTGCAAACACGCCGTACAGCAGCTCCAGCGTCAGACCGGTGGTCTCGTCCTGCATTCGGACGATCAGGGTCTCGGCATCGTTTTCCTCTGCGTGGGCACAGGGCAGACCGGTCAGCTGATATTTGCCAGCCTCCACCGTGTGGCTTACATAGGTAAAGTCTGCGCCAAAGGCACCGCGGCTGTCGGCCACCGTCAGACAAGAGAGACGGAAATCGCCCACATTGCAGCCGGTATACTCCTGCGGGAGCAGATCCGGGGAAACGCCCCGGTGGGTGCGGTAAGCGTAGTAATCCGGCGAGAAGCCCCGGTCTGTGCGGGGATACAGCTGCATCAGGTCCCCGGTGCCGATGGTTTTGCCGTAGTACAGATGCAGCAGGTGCCCCAGCGCATCCACCTTCATGTGGTAGCTGGTATGGGCGGTCTCCAATACAAAAATGCGGGAGTCGGAATCAAATCGAATGCTCATTGGTTCAACACCTCAACGAGATTATTTTTAACAGAAATGCCGACAGACAGGCTGTCGTGTCGGAACGGCTACCCGCCTGTCGGCTATGATGAAGGAGAAATGTGAATTGCTTATTTACCGCCGGTCATGGCAATGCCCTGAATAAACTGCTTCTGGAAGATCAGGTACAAGATCACCATGGGGATCATGGCCAGCAGGCTGCCTGCCATCAGCACCGGGAAGTTGGTGGTGTACTGACCGTTCAGGGTGGAAAGGCCGGCAGACAGGGTCATCATGTTCAGATCGGTGTTGCAGATCAGCGGCCACATCAGGTCGGCATAAGCGAACACCGCCGTAAAGATGGCCAGTGCCGCCATGCTGGGGCCGGTCAGCGGCAGCATGACCTTGACGAAGGTCTGCCACTTGTTGCAGCCGTCCAGATACGCTGCCTCTGCGATCTCGTTGGGGATGCCCAGATACGCCTGCCGCAGGAAAAAGGTGCCGAAGGCGCTGACCAGACCGGGGAACACCAGCGCGAAGATGGAGTTGGTGGCGCCCATCTTTGCCAGCATCTGGTACTGCGGAATAATGAAGATCTGGCTCGGCAGCATCATCTGGATCAGCACCAGACTGAACAGCAGCTTTTTGCAGGGGAATTCCAGCTTGGCAAAGGCATAGCCCGCCATGGAGCTGAACACCACTGCAAAAATCACACGGAACAGGATCAATAGACCCGTATTGATGTAGAGGTTGGTAAAGGGCAGGCTCTGCAATGCCTTGACAAAGCTGTCCAGATTCCAATGGGAGGGCAGGATCTGCGGCGGAATCGCCATAGACTCGGCCTGCGTCTTGAAGCTGGTGAGCACCATCCATACAAAGGGGAAGATCATGCTGATGCTGCCGAGGATCAAGACCAGATAGGTAAAGAACGTTACGACATTCTTTCTGGTTTTCAGACTGGCATTCATAGTTTACACCTCGTAATTGACCCACTTCTTCTGACCGATGAACTGCACCAGCGTGACCAGACCGATCAGCAGCACGGTCCACACCACAATGGCCGATGCGTAGCCCTTATTGCCGGCAATAAAGCTCTCGCGGTAGAACAGATACATCAGGCTTTGTGCACTGGTCAGCGCAGGGTTCGTCTGATCCACCATCATGTAGATCAGATCGTAGACCTTCAGGGAAGCCATCAGGCGCATGATGAGCACCACAAACAGGGTGGGCGACACCATGGGCAGCGTAATGCTGAAGAACTGACGGATCTTGGATGCACCGTCCAGCTCGGCGGCTTCGTACAGGGACTGGGAAATGTTCTGGATGCCGGACAGCAGCAGCACGGCGTCGTAGCCGATGGAGCTCCAGATGGAAACGATGGCACAGGTGACCAGAACGATCTTGGGGTCGGTCAGCCAGCGGATATTCGCGCCAAGGACCTGATTCAGAATGCCGTACTCCGCATTGAAGATCCACTTCCAGACCATTGCCACCGCAGCAGGAGCCACCACCATGGGCAGGAAGAAGATGGCGCGGAAGGCGGTCTTGCCCTTGATCTTTGCGTTCAGCAGCACTGCCACGATCAGCGCCAGAAAAACGCCCACCGGCACAGTGAGGATGCAGAAGTAGATGGAGTTCCAGTTTGCCTTCCAGAATTCCACATTGCGGAACATTTCAAGGTAGTTTTCCAGACCGCAGAACTGATAGGCTCCAAAGGCTTTCGTCTTGGAAAAGCTCATGTAGATGGTCTGGAAGAAGGGGATGATATTCAGGATCATCAGACCGATGATGGTGGGAGCTATCATGACCAGCCCCCAGAAACGCCCATCCCGGCCCAGCTTTGATGTGCTTTTCATTTGGTTCCTCCCAAGCTGCATTTTCAGCCCGCACTGGCCTGATCCACGATGTCCTGCATCTTCTGCAGGCCGGTTTCGAGATCCTCGGTCCCTGCGTAGATCTTCAGCAGCTCATCATTGACCTTGCTCTTCCACTCCGGGCGAGAGGCGTTGTTGACGCTCTGGATGCTGTACTCAAACATGTCGATGAAGCACTGGATATTGATGGGATACTCTGCAAAGCAGCCTGCCCAGGTATCCTCCAGACCCTGATAGGCAGGGATGGCCGCGCCGCTTTCGCCCTGAATGCGCTGGCCCTCCTCGCTGCCGAAGAACTTCAGGATGTCCTTCACGGTATCCAGATTCTTGTTGTTGGCAGCCGTCGCGTAGCACAGACCGTTGGAGATGGTCGCACGGCCGTCTCCGCTTTCCGGGTCGGGGCACTTGGGCAGAACAGCCACATCCCACTTGCCCACCATTTCGGGGTAGTTCTGCAGCTCGGCAAGGATGTTCCAGTCGCCTTCCAGGAACATTGCGCCCTTCTCGGAGAAGAATGCAGCGCCGGGAGCGGTCTCGGCAAAGTAGGTCTGGTCCGGGCACCAGTCGTTCTGCTGGAGACCGATGTAGAACTTCATTGCCTTTTCGGTGGCAGGCTGGGTAAAGCCCGCCTTGGTCTTGTCCTCGTTCAGGATGTAGCCGCCAGCCTGATACACAAAGTTCCAGTAGCCAAGCTGGTCATCGGCGTATGCCATATAGCCGTACTTGCCGGTGGCAGCGTAGATCTTCTCGGATGCGCTGACCAGATCGTCCCAAGTCCAGTTCTCGTCCGGGTAAGCAACACCGGCAGCATCGAACATCTCCTTGTTATACACCAGACCAACCGTGTCCTTGTCCTTGGGGACTGCATACAGGGTACCGTTGGAGCCCATGGCGTTGGACAGCGAGACCTCCGAGAACTTGTCCTTCTCCACAATGTCGGAGCAATCTGCCAGCATCCCGTTGTCGGCATATTTCAGCAGCTCGTTGGTGTGCATCCAGAAAATATCCGGCATCTGGTTGCTGGTGGCTGCGGCCTCCAGCTTGGTCCAGTATTCGTTCCAGCTGGTGACCTGCACCTCAATGCTGACCTCCGGGTGCTGCTGGGTGTAGGCAGCACACATAGCCTCCATGCCTTCCTTCTGTGCAACGTCCCAGATCTGGAAGGTCAGTGCCTTCTTGCCGCCGGAAGAACCGCTGTCACTGCTGCCGCCGCAGGCTGCCAGCATGGATGCGGCGCTCATTGCTGCCATTGCCTTTACGAATTGTCTGCGAGAGATCTTCATTTTTTTCTCCTCCTAAGTCCTTATTCCGTAGTGTGATCTTCGTATGGTGTTGCACCGGCCGGAGTGATCTTTCCTGCTTTTGTCAGCTCTTACAAAAGCAGCGAGAAAATTTTGTGCATCATCACATTGCACAGTTTCTTTTCTCTTGTTGTGCCATTATTATACTATCTGCCAGTGGTTTCGTAAATGCAAAAATGCGACTTGTTATATCTCAATTTGAAGGAATACTACGAATTATGTTGAAGTCATAACGCATTTTGGTATATAATAAGAAAAAGCGGACAGGAGGCGCCTTGTATGCAAGAATGTATAAAAAGAAACGTATCAACGGAAACAAAATTAAAGTTCCATGTGTTTCGGGATGAGCGATTCGTCGATCTCAACTTATACCAATATGGCTGGGAGCAGACAGAGCCTCTGCACTCCTATGGTCCCTATGCCCGCAACCACTATCTGTTCCACTATGTCATCTCCGGCAAAGGGCTTCTGCTTGCAAACGATCAGGAATACACCATCGAGGGCGGGCATGGTTTTCTGATCACTCCGGGTGAGGTCACTACCTACCGTGCCGATGAACAGGATCCGTGGGAATACACATGGATCGAGTTTGACGGTCTGCGTGCCCACGAAGCCCTGAACCTTGCAGGCATCAGCGGGCAGAACCCGGTGTACTCGCCTGCGAGCGTCAAAGCCGGACAGCTGCTGCAAGAGCAGATGCTCTTCCTGGTAAATCACAGTCAGGACAGCCCCATGCGTCAAATCGGCTACGGCTTTCTGTTTCTGGATCAGCTTGTACAGTCCTCGGCCTCCCATCAGGCACAAAGTCCCCGCCGCCTGCGGGACTTCTATATGAAGGAGGCTCTGTCCTTCATCGAGCAGCATTACAGCGAAGATATTTCCATCGAGGACATCTCCTCCTTCTGCGGACTGAACCGCAGCTATTTCAGCAAGGTGTTCCGGGATACCATGGGCGAAAGCCCACAGGGGTTCCTGCTGCACTACCGCATGGCACGGGCGGCACAGCTGCTGACTGAAAGCCGCCTACCCATCAGCACCATCAGCACCATGGTCAGCTATCCCAATCAGCTTCACTTTTCCCGTGCGTTCAAAAATGTATATGGCATCAGCCCACGGGACTATCGTGCAAAGCATTTTGCACTATAAAAATTGGTCTCATTCTCCGCTATACGCCTTTCGTTTTTCCGACATATAAAAACACCCCATTTGTCAGACCGAATACTGTCGGACAAATGGGGTGCTGTTCATTCAGGGGCGCACCCTGTTTTTTGTTTGCGTTTAATCTTCTAGCCCATGGTTCCCGGTCCTATTCTTCAAATATCTCTCCGGGTCACCGTTCAGAATCAAATCCGCATAGCCTAGCGGGTCATTATAGACGAGATAGTCTAACTCCGACCTCTGCGCCATGGTCACATCCAGTGCATCCTCGCCCCCGGTGCAGTTGATGGAGATCATTCTCCCATCCCGGAGCAGCAGCTCCACACAGCCGTCCGGGAAGAGCCGGAGCTTGTCGAGGCAAGGTCCCTCCATCTTGCTTGCGCAAGACCGCTCTGCCGCTTAAAAGCCCCACTGGGGCTTTCATTGCTGCGCAACCGCAGCATTCTCATTTCCGAAGAAAACAAAAAATCCGAACCCTTCTCCTATCGAGAAAAGGTTCGGATTTTCATTGTTTGGTGCGGATAAGAGGACTTGAACCTCCACCGAGTTGCCCCGATTAGAACCTGAATCTAACGCGTCTGCCAATTCCGCCATATCCGCATATTCTGTTTTGTTCGTGAGCCGTGACGCTCGGAACGATAGTTATTATACCAGATACAAAAGAAATGTCAAGCAATTTTTTTAAAATAATTGCATCTATTTCAGATTCGTCATACTTTCGTCAAAAAATCCCGCTATGAACCGGTTTTTCGGCGCACAACGGGACCAGAAACGTCTTATTCTGCTGTTTCCGGGAGCTGCTTTTCCGCTTCTTCCTCGACCATGCGGTAGCCCACCCCCAGCTCGTTGAGGATGTAGGCGTTGCTGCCCGGGCGGCTTCCCATCTTTTTGCGGATATTTGCCATGTTGACCTGCAGCTTTTTGGTGCTGCCCACGTCCGTGTCGCCCCAGATGGCACGGACGATGGCGGCATAGGTCATGACCCGTCCGGCGTGCTGGGACAGGAACGCCACGATGTTGTACTCCGTCTGGGTCAGGCGGATCTCCTGCTCGTTTATGTACACCTTGCGCCGGTCGTAGTTGATCCGCATCCCCTGCGCCCGGAACTCCCCGCCGGGGGCGCCCCCTGCGGCGTTCTGGTAGCGGTTGAGCCGCAGCGCTGCCCGGACCCGTGCCAGCAGCTCCCCGGTGCCGAAGGGCTTGGTGATGTAGTCGTTTGCTCCCAGATCCAGTGCCTCTATCTTGTCTTTCTCGTCGGTGCGGGCGGACAGCACGATGATAGGGGTCATGTACTTCTGCCGCACGGTGCGCACCAGCTCCAGACCGTCCCGGTCCGGCAGTCCCAGATCCAGGATCACCAGATCCGGGTTGTGGGAGGCAAACATGGTCAGCCCCATGGTGCAGGTATGTGCCACCAGCGCCTGATAGTCGTTGGTAGTCAGCAGCATCTCGATGAAGCTGCAGATATTTGCCTCGTCCTCTACGATCAGGACTTTGAATTTGTTATTGCTCATCTTCTCCATCCTCCAGTTCAATTTCCTCCGTCTCCAATGAGAAACGGATCACAGTACCCTCTCCGGGGCGGCTTTCGGCGCTGATCTCCCCGCCGTGCGCCTTGATGATGGCAGCGCACACCGAAAGCCCGATGCCCATGCCATGCTTGCCACTGTCGGCAGGGGCGGAGGGGTCGGTGCCGCCGGTGCCGGAAAACAGGGTCCGCAGCTTCTCCCGGGGGATACCGCAGCCGTCGTCCCGCACTTCAAACACCGCACGGCTGCCCAGAATAAACACCCGCAGGGTCAGAGTTTTCATGCCCTCGGCATGAAGAGCGGCATTTTCCATCAGATTCATCAGCACCTGCCGGATCAGCATGGAATCCATGGGGATCACAATAAATTCCTCCGGCAGTTCCACCTGCACCGGTATCGCCGGATAGTGCTTTCCAAACTTCACCAGCACCGCATCCACCAGCTCTTCCAGCACAGTGGGAGTCTTTTGCACTGTCACCTTTTCGCTATCGATCCGGGTGATGGACAGCAGGTTTTCCACCATGCGGTTCAGCCACTGGGCGTCCTCGCAGGCATCCTGCAGCAGTTTCAGGGTCTGCGCCTTGCCCAGAGAGTCGTAGTTTTCCGCCACGGTGGAGCACGCTCCGTAGATGGAGGTAAGGGGGGTGCGCAGATCGTGGGACACCGCCCGCAGAAGGTTGGCACGCATCTTTTCCTTTTCGCTTTCCATCCGCAGCTGCTCCTGCTTCTTGATCCGGGTGGTGAGGGTGCTGGTCATGATAGACACCACCAGCATCACCACACCGGAAAACAGGTTCTCCGGCAGGGTAAAATTGAAGGCAAGGTAGGGGGAAAAGAAGGCAAAGTTTACCGCCAGCACGCTGATCAGGGAGGTGCACACTCCCCAGAAATAGCCGTCGGTGTACACGGAGGTGACGAACACCGCCAGCAGAAAGATCAGCATTGCCACTCCGTCGATCCTGCCGGTGACCTTCTGCACCACCACCACCGCCACACAGGCTGCGCACAGAGCGCACAGCATCCGTACAGGATCCTTCCACCAGGGTTTCTGTTTCATCCGCCTGCATCCTTTCCGCTTTCTACAATTTTCCAATATAAGATTATACCATAGTTCCGCCAAAGAAACAGCAAAATTGACACGTTCGTCCCCCCGTAGTAAAATAGCCTTATCTACTTTATTTTTACAAATAGTCAGGAGTACAACTATGCTGTATTTTGAAAACGACTACTGCGAGGGCGCCCATCCCGCCATCCTGCAGAAGCTCATCGACACCAACTTTGACAAAGTGCCCGGCTACGGCACCGATCCCTACTGCGCCAGCGCAAAAGAAAAGATCCGCACTGCCTGCAGCGCCCCGGAGGCGGATGTGTTTTTCATCTCCGGCGGCACCCAGACCAACGCCATCGTCATTGCCTCCATGCTGAATCGGTGGCAGGGGGTCCTTGCCGCCGCCACGGGACACATTGCCGGGCACGAGGCAGGTGCCATCGAGTACACCGGGCACAAGGTCATCTCCCTGCCTGCCCATGAGGGCAAGGTCAGTGCCGGAGATGTGGAAAACTGGTGCGCCACCTTCTATGCCGATGCCAACCACGATCACATGGTCTTCCCCGGCATGGTGTACATCTCCCATCCCTCCGAGTATGGCACCCTGTACACAAAGCGGGAGCTGGAAGAGCTTCACGCTGTGTGTGCCCGGTACCACATGCCCCTGTTCATGGACGGCGCACGGCTGGGCTACGCCCTGACCAGCGAGGGCACCGATGTAACTCTGGCAGACATTGCCGCCCTTACCGATGTGTTCTACATCGGCGGCACTAAGGTGGGTGCACTGTGCGGCGAGGCAGTGGTGTTCCCCCACGGAGCACCGGCACATTTCATGACCATGGTCAAGCAGCAGGGCGCCCTCCTTGCCAAGGGTCGGCTCATGGGTATCCAGTTTGATGTGCTGTTCACCGATGACCTTTACACCCGCATCAGCCGGAACGCCATCGACACCGCCAACGCCCTGAAAAAGGGTCTTGCCGACAAGGGCTACCAGTTCTTCATGGACTCCCCCACCAACCAGGTCTTTGTGGTCCTTTCCAACAGCCAGCTGGCTGCGCTGGAGGGCAAGGCAAAGTTCGGCTTCTGGGAAAAGTACGATGACAGCCACACGGTCATGCGCATCGCCACCAGCTGGGCGACCCGCATGGAGGAGATCCAGGCTCTGCTGGAGCTGATGTAACAGTATTCCGCCCCGGAGTTTATGCAGGATGTATGTTGCATTTTAAGGCATAATATGGTATCTTTGATATAGACTTTTTGTAAGGTTTGCTATGCCGGAGCACAGGATGGATGTGCTTTGCATTTCAGGCTAAAATGTGAGAAGAAGGAAGGATTTTATTATGGGCTTTTTTGATAAGCTGTTCGGCAGCAAGTCCAGCCATGACGATTCCGTCAAGTTCGTGAACCAGAGCAAAACCGTTCTGGCTCCCCTCAGCGGCAAGGTGCTCAAGCAGGAAGAGATCCCCGATGAGACCTTTGCACAGGGTATTCTGGGACCCGGCTGCGGCATCGAGCCCACCGGCACCACCGTTTACGCTCCCTTTGACGGCACCGTCAATCAGGTTGCCACCACTCTGCACGCTGTGGGTCTCACCAGCAAAGACGGTGTGGAGATCCTGATCCACGTGGGCATGGACACCGTAGAGATGCAGGGCAGCGCCTTTAAGGCTCTGGTAAAGGAAGGTCAGACCGTCAAGGCTGGCACCCCCTTGCTGAAGGTGGATCTGGACGCCATCCGCGCCGCAGGCCATCCCACCGCTACTGCCATCATCGTGACCAACGGTGATGATCTGGGTGAGCCGACTATGCTTGCCGAAGGCGATGTGCCTGCCGGTACTCCCCTGCTGAAGTTCTGATCCTGTTTTTCCTATACCAATAAAGGCGTGCACTTCCCACAGGAGGTGCACGCCTTTTTGTCTGTTTTTCAGCTGTTCCAGGGCTGGGGTGCGCTTTCCACCGCCCTGCCCGGCTGCTGCAGTGCCTGCTCCATCAGTAAAGACAGGTAAGCATCCTGCAGCGCCTCTGCCAACGGATAGACCTCTGCCCCGCCGGCAAGATAGTCCTGCATCCGGTCCAGATAGCAGGCAATGGCGGTCTCGTCCTCGTTGAGCCCCGCCTTTTGCGCCTCCAGCACCAGAGGTTCCTGCACCGGTGCCAGCTGTCGGCACACCGGCTCCCCCGCTTTGTCCAGACAGCGCAGGGTGTCGTCGTAGAGTTCTCCCCGCTCTCCCTGCACACTGGTGTGGGTGCTGCGGAGGAAGGAGTGGTACTGCACCCCGCAGAAGTCCAGAAACGCCGTGGCTCCACCGGCAAATTCCAGGGTGTGCTGCTGCAGGTCCTTTTCCACCACGCTGCCGTTTTTCACCACTCCCCAGCGGGAGTCGGTCTCCACCACCCGGTCGGTCCAGCGGCGTCCGGTGATCTTTACCGGCTGCTGTCCCGCCCCCAGAAACCGCCGTGCCAGACTTGCTCCGTGGTAGCCGTGCGCCACCGACAGCCGGGCAAAATGCACCGGTCCCAGTGCGCCGCTGCCTGCAGCGGCAAGCCGCCCTGCCAGAGTGGGGTACAGCCAGTACTGTTCCGCCACCTGCAGCTTTGCCCCCTGCTGGTGCAGCTGCCACAGCTGCCGCAGGGTGTCCTCTTCCAGCGCAGCGGGGGTCTCGCTGAGGACCGCAAAGCCCCGTTCCAGCCACTGCCGGCTCACATCGGCAATGGACGCCTTATTCACCGCCACCACCACAAAGTCCGGCTTCATGGCGATGCACTCCTCCACCGAGGTGGACACCGGTGCGCCGTATTCACGGTGCATCTTTTCTGCCTTTTCCGGTGTGCGGCAGAGCATGGCGCAGACTTCAAACCGCTCGGGCAGCGCCTGCGCCACCCGCAGGTAGAACAAAGACCGCCAGCCCGAACCCACAATGAGATACCGCAGCTTAGCCATGGCGTTTTTCCTCCTGAATATGTTTTTGCAGCTCCTGCTCAAACCGCTCTGCATCCAGCGGCAGGGTGATCTTCTGTCCCAGCCATGCGGACAGGTAGGCGGCGTCGGTAAGCTCCAGCGCCCGTACCCCTTCTACGCCGGGAGCGGTCAGCACCTCCCCGTGGAGGATCGCCTCGCCAAAGTTGCGGAGCATGGCGGGGTAAGGCTCCTCCTGCGCACCAAATTCTTCGGTGGTGCGGGTGGTCACAAGCTCCTGCCGGGCGGTGCAGTCTGCCCGGCGGCGGTAGGTCTCCACGTCCTCCCCGTAGGTCTCCACCGTCAGGGTGTCCTCCTCCAGCAGGGCGGTCCCCCTGGTGCCCACCACCCGGAGCCGCTCGGTGTAGCTGCCCTCGCCGGTGGTGAGGATAAAGGTGGCGGTGCAGTTGTCCGGGTACTCCATCAGCAGTGTTGCCTCGTCGTCCACCGCAAATTCGTTATACTTACCGTAGGGGATCATGGCATAAATACTCCGGGGCATCCCAAACAGCCACTGCCAGATGTCCAGAATGTGCTGTCCCTGATTCAGCAGAGCGCCGCCGCCCTCTCCCGCCCAGCTGGAACGCCAGCTGCCGGAGCGGTGGTACATCCATGTGCGGAAATACCGGCTGTTTTCCAGCTGGATGCGGCGGACCTGTCCCAGCTGCCCGCTGTGGACCAGCTGGTAAAGGCGCTGGTACTTCCGGTAGCGCCGCTGGTGGAACATCATGGCAAACACCAGCCCGCTTTGCTCCGCTGCCCGGTTCATTTCCAGCGCCGGGGCAAGGGAGGAGGCAGAGGGCTTGTCGCACAGCACATGCTTGCCGTGGGCAAATGCCTGCATCACCAGCTCCGGGTGGAGGCTGTGGGGGGTGACCACCAGCACCGCTTCAAACTCCTGCTCATGGTCGTACAGCTCCTCCACGCTGGAGCACACCCGCACCGTGGCAGGCAGGGTATCCTTTGCCCACTGCTGTGCCTCGGCGCTGCGGCACACCACGGCGGCCAGGCGCAGTGCGCCCGCCCTGCCCTGCGCGATCATCTGTGCGTACTTGCGCCCCATAACACCTGTGCCGATCACGGCTGTGCGTACTTCCTGCATGGCGATACCTCCTGTTTTTCCATAATTGTGTTTTTTACGGGGGAAAACTCAGCATTTCAGTTTTGCTTCGATGGCTGCCTTATCCAGCCCCGTGCCGATGACGATGAGCACATCCTGCCCCTGAGGGATGGGGGCAAGGGTCTGCCCGGCGGCGGTGGCATTCAGTTCCAGCCAGCCATTCCCCTCCGGCGCAAAGCCCTTTACCCGCAGCACCTGCCCGCAGGCGGGGTCTGCAAAGAGCCGCTTTGCGGCGGCGCCGAGCTGGTCCGGGGTCAGCTTCTGCTCCAGAAAACACAGGGAGCTAAAGGTCTGGTGGGGATCAAAATACAGCTTCTCGCAGCTTGCCTGTCGGCTGCCGCAGGCGGCAACGGCGGCAAGGTCTGCATCCGTAAGCGTACTCCAGTCCTTTGTCAGGATCTCCCCGGGGGCAAATTTCCGGGAACAGCGGCAGCCTTCCAGCGCCCGTGCCAGATGTGCCTTTACGGCGTCCTGCTGTGCCGGGTCTGCCAGCTGGCTGCGGCTCAGCAGCACCATCCCGGCGTTGGCGGTCTCGGAGGCAAGCAGGTATTCCGCTTGCGGAGAAAGCTGCTGCGGCAGCAGGGCGTCCACAATGGCAATGACGCTGCCCACGGAATACCACCGGTCCAGCGGGTCGTCCCGCAGCACGTCAAAGAACTCGTCCACATCAAAGATGCCGCTGGGTTCCACCACCACCCGGTCAAAGCCCCGCATTGCCAGCGCAATGAGCTTGGTGCGCATCCGGCGCTGGTGGGTGTCGCAGTCGCAGCCGCCGCTGATGGTCTCCAGATCGCACCGGGGACCCAGCAGGTCCTGCACCAGCATGGCATCCACGTTCACTGCGCCAAAATCGTTTTCCAGAATGCAGACGTTGTGCCCCTGTGCCACAAGATACTGCACATACCGGCGCAGAAAGGTGGTCTTGCCTGCCCCCAGAAAGCCGGTGATAAGGTCTACCTGTACCATAGTATAAAAGCCTCCCTGCCTGTTTGTGTTTGGTGTCAGCACCAGTATACCGCACTGCACCCCTCAGCGCCAGTAAAAGGACAAAAAAGGGGATGTCCCACAGTGCAGCGGGACATCCCCCAAAGAATCACAGCAGATGGAATTCGGTCTGCTCATCGGCAAACACGATCTTTGCGCCGTCCGACAGCTGCACAGGGCTGTTTGCTGCCAGAGGCTGACCGTTCACTGTAGTGCCGTTGGTGGAGTGCTGGTCCTCCAGCCAGAAAGCGCCGTCCTTAAAAAAGATACGGGCATGGGTGCCGCTGACCAGCCGGTTGGAAAGGGCAATGGTATTTTCCGGCTTGCGACCGATGACCGCACCGGTGCGGGAAGAGATGGTGAACATCTCGTTGGTTGCCAGCCGGGTGAGCATGGCACGCTTTTCCGGCGGAGCCATGAACACGGTAGCCCCGGTATCCTCTTGTTCCTGCGGAGCGTCCTGACCCAGGAACACCGTTGCCTCCAGCTCCGGGGAGACCTCCATTGCCGCCGGGGTCGGCACCGGCTGCTGCATGGGCTGCTGCATCGGAGCCACAGGAGGAACCACCGGCTGCTGCGCCGGCTGCTGCACGGGAGCCATAGGAGGAACCATAGGCTGCTGTGCTGCGGGCTGGGCGGCAGGGGCATTCACCGGCATACCGGCAGGTGCTACGATGTTGCTGCGGTCCCGGGGTGCAGCAGGCTGCATGGGCTGGGCGGGAGCCATGGGAGGCACCGGACGATTGGGTGCCGGAGGTGCGTAGGGCTGTGCCGGGGCAGCGTAGCCCCCGGCGGGAGCGGAATTCTTACTCAGCACCGTCAGCACCACCGCAGCAACATTCAGCAGCACTGCCAGCAAAAACATCAGCTGAGCGGGACCACGATGGACAAAGGAGCGGTAAAAGCCGGGAAGGGTAGAACGAAAACCGCCGTAGAACAACTGCTGAAGGATCAGACTCAGCATGGATGCGCCGCCGCTGCCCAGGGAGAAGGTCAGCAGACCGCACGCTGCCTGTGCCACTGTCAACACAAACAGAAACAGGATCAGGATCCATGTTAGCCCTGCACCGTTGTAACCGGCGATCTTGAAGAAGCTGAAGCTCTCGCTTTCCCCAAAGGCACCCACCGTGAGCACCGGCAGAAACAGTCCGATCAGCTGCGCTGCCGCCGCCCCAAAGGCGAGAAAGCCGGCGATCTTGCGGTTCCCTTCTGCCTCGTCGATCCGCTTTAGTTTGAACAATTCTTCCATGATATTCCTCCTGTTGTTTTCAGGTTTATTTATCCACTCCGTATGCCCCACGATCTTTGTGGGGCCCACGGATCAGATCCTCCGCTTCCGGCACAACTGCCGTGGCATTTATCCAGGACGCCCCCAATGGCAGTCCTGTCTGCCTTGTTTCCTTTACTATACCACGCTTTGCCCTGCCCTGCAAACATATTTCCTTCAATTGCAGCTCCGGCAGACAAACCGCCGCCTTTTTCCCGGTTTTGCCGCCGCTGCCTGTTCCGCCGGGACCCGGCATAGGGGCTTTGGGGACGTTTTTATGGATATGCAAAACAAAAAAGCGTCCTGAATTTCTTCAGAACGCTTGGTGGTTGCGGGGGCCGGATTTGAACCAACGACCTTCGGGTTATGAGCCCGACGAGCTACCAGACTGCTCCACCCCGCGATATTTACTTTTCAGCTCTCAGCGGTTCTCGCTGACTGCTCAAGTATAATACCACACACCGGGGTGGAAGTCAACCCCTTTTTTAAAAAAATCGGATTTTATTTCTTTTTCTTCTTTCTGCGCACCAGCACCACTGCCAGCACCACCGCTGCGATCACCAGCACCGGCAGCAGATAGAACAGGATCACTGCCAGCTCCTGCAGTGCCTCCACAAAGGCGCTCCAGCCGTTGGACAGGGCGGCGGCAAGCCGTGCCCCAAAGCTTTCGATCTCCGGGGAGTAGGTCTCCACCTCATTGAGGCTGATGTTGACGGTGCACTGCCGCACCTGATCGCTGTACCAGTCCAGCTGGCTCTGCCAGCTTTCGATCTGATACTGTACGTCGCTGAGGGAGGACTCGATCTCCAGCAGGTCCGAAAGGTTCTCTGCCTGCTGCTGCAGCTGCTGCAGCCGGGTGCGCCGTGCTTCCAGGTTGGCAAGCCGTGCTTCCACATCCATATACTGGGTGGTCACATCCTCTGCGTCCTGACTTTTGTAGGTGACCCTGCCTGCGGCAGCAGCAGCCTCCAGAAAGCTCTGGTAGTTGTCCGAGGACACACGGCAGGTCAGGCTGGCACTGCGTGTAGAATCTGCCCGGGTGTACTCGCTGCCGGATTCCAGATAGCCGCCTGCAGCGGTCAGCGCCTGATCCAGAGTCTGCCGTGCCTCATCGTAGTCCCGGCTTTCCAGCGTCAGGCTGGCGGTGTAGATGATCTTTGTGCTGTCGGCAACGCTCCGGTCCTCCACCGGGGCGGCATCCCCCACAGACGGGGCACCGGCTGCCGTATCGGCACTGTTTTCCAGCCCGTAGCCGTATTCTGTACCGTCCAGATCCACGGTGGAGCGGTCCGCCGCTCCCAGTGCAGGGACACTTGCAGCAGAGTATTCCATCACGTTGCTGCTCTTTGCCCCCATGCTCAGCATACCGGTGTTCAGGGCACCGTAGCCCACCACACACACCGCAAGGCAGGCTGCCAGAAGCCCCGCCTGCTTTGCAGGGAAACGGATCAGCTTCTTTTTCGGCTCCCTGCGCTCCGGCTGCGCCGGTGCTGCAGAGACCGGGCGGGGCATCATGGGCTGGTTCTTTTCTTCTTCGGTCAGCTGGTCGGTCATGGCAAGCAGCTTTGCCTTCAGGTCCTCCGGGACATGAAGCTCGTCTGCCTCCATCTTGTACTCATACCACCTCATCCTCGATCTCCTCCTTCAGCATCGTATGTAACTGCGCTCGGGCACGCCTCAGCCAGCTCAGCACCGTGTTGGTGGGCACCTTCATC